>ENA-OURZ01000636-OURZ01000636.1-human-gut-metagenome-genome-assembly--contig:-NODE-636-length-46717-cov-6.721829_pt1 | contig 46717 bp, 44 predicted proteins | sample MGYA00242073_ERZ509195 | MGnify/ENA primary metagenome ERZ509195 (study PRJEB26280, sample SAMEA2338837) | human gut metagenome | biome: human gut; feature: human-associated habitat; material: faeces... | reverse complement strand
CCCTTGTTTAGCGGGTTTTATTCACTTTTGAGCCTTAAAAATGGGGAAACTCAAATCGGGCATACTATTGACAAATACCGTATGGGGGTATATAATTACTGTCATATACCCGTATGGGGTATTTGGAAAGGAAATGCCTATGAAGGAAGAAAGATATAATATAAGCGGTATGTCCTGTGCCGCCTGCTCCGCCTCGGTTCAGCGCGTGGTTTCAAAGCTCGACGGCGTTGAAAGCTGCGAGGTTAACCTTGTGACCGAAAAAATGACGGTAAGCTACGATGAAGCAAAAACAGGTCCTGCCGATTTTAAAAGGGCGGTTGAACGCGCGGGCTTCGGCATATCGCCCGAAGCGCAGGAAAAGGCGGCTGAAAAGCGGCCCGAAAAAAAAGTAAAAAGCGGCTTTTCGGGGCTTATAATATCCGCAGTATTATCGGCGGTGCTGCTTTATGTTTCAATGGGGCAAATGATGGTGAAAAATCTACCCGTACCGTTTTTTGCGGATATGACTAAGGACCCCTACGGCTTTGCGCTTACGCAGCTTTTGCTTACAATACCCGTAATGTTTATAGGCAAAAGGTTTTTCACCACGGGAATACCGCTGCTGTTTCGCGGCAACCCGAATATGGACTCGCTTGTAGCCATAGGCGCGGGGGCTTCGTTTATATACAGCGTTGTAATGACCTATGCCATTCCCTATTATCACCACGCTGTACATAATCTTTATTATGAAAGCGTTGCGGTGGTTATAACGCTTGTGTCTCTCGGCAAACAGTTAGAGCTAAGAAGCCAGAAAAAAACCGAATCCGCAATTAAAAAGCTTATGGAGCTTTCGCCGGATACCGCGGTGGTTTTAAGAGACGGCAAGGAGCTTACCGTTCCTACCGGAGAGGTAGCCGTCGGCGAAACGATTATTGTAAAGCCGGGCGCTAAGGTACCGCTTGACGGCGTTGTAACAGACGGTATAAGCAGCGTAAACGAAGCCATGCTTACGGGAGAAAGCATACCCGTTGAGAAAAGCACAGGCAGCAGGGTAATAGGCGGCAGCATAAACATAAGCGGAGTTATTTACGTTAAGGTAACAAATATAGGGGAAGATACCGCGCTTGCAAAAATAATAAAATTTGTTGAGGACGCGCAGAATAAAAAAGCCCCCATTTCAAAAACGGCGGATAAGGTTGCCGGCGTTTTTGTGCCTGCGGTAATAATAATTGCCGTTTTAGCCGCCGCCGCATGGCTTATTGCAGGCAAGGAAATCTCGTTTGTGTTAAAGGTGTTTACAGGCGTTTTGGTTATAGCCTGCCCGTGCGCGTTGGGGCTTGCAACGCCTACCGCCATTATGGTGGGAACGGGGCTTGGCGCCTCTAACGGAATACTGATACGAAACGGTGAAATACTTGAGATCACCCACAAAGTAAAAGCGGTTATTTTTGATAAAACAGGAACCGTAACCGTTGGCAAGGCGGCAGTTACCGACGTATGCTCCGATAACGAAAAAGAGCTTTTGTATTATGCCGCGGCGGTGGAAGCGGTTTCGGACCACCCGCTTGCAAAGGCGGTTACGGCATACGCAGCGGAAAAAGGCATAAAGCCCGAAAATCGCCCCGATGACGTTAAAAACATTTCGGGTAAGGGAATTTCCGCCGCAGCGGACGGGAAGACCGTTCTGCTCGGCAGCGCGGCGCTTTTAACGGAAAACGGCATAGACGTTTCCGCATATAAAAGCAAGGGCGAGCAATTGGCAAGCGAGGGCAAATCGCTTATATACGTAAGCGCGGATAATAAAGCGCTCGGCGTTATAGCGGTTGCGGACAGCGTAAGAGAAACCTCGCGCGAGGCGTTCAGCCGCCTTAAAAAGCTCGGCGTGCATACGGTTATACTTTCGGGCGATAATAAGGCGTGCGCCGATTATATAGGCGGCATAGTGGGAGCAGACGAGGTATACGCCGAGGTTCTGCCCGAACAAAAGGCTGAAACGGTTGAAAAAATACAGTCGCAATACGGCACCGTTATGATGGTCGGCGACGGCATAAACGATGCCCCCGCCCTTACAAAGGCGGATATAGGCTGCGCTATCGGCGGCGGCAGCGATATTGCAATAGAGGCGGCGGATATTGTGCTTATGAAAAGCGACCCCGTAGACGTGCCGCGCGCGATAAGATTAAGCCGCCTTACAATTACAAACATTAAAGAAAACCTTTTCTGGGCGTTTTGCTATAACACGGTTTGCATACCCGTGGCGGCAGGGCTTTTGTATCTGTTCGGCGGCTCGCTTTTAAGTCCTATGCTTGCAGGGCTTGCAATGTCGCTAAGCTCGGTATTTGTGGTAAGCAACGCATTAAGATTAAGGAGTAAAAAGCTATGAGCGAATGTGAATGTTCAAAAAAGCGCAAGCACCGAAGCGAGGGCGAATACCGCTCGCTTATAAACCGACTTAACCGAATTGAGGGACAGGTGCGCGGCGTTAAAAATATGCTTGAAAACGACGCGTACTGCACCGATATTCTCACTCAGGTTTCGGCAATAAGCGCGGCGCTTAACGCGTTTAACAAGGAATTGCTTTCAAACCACATACACACCTGTGTGGCTGAAAATATAAGACGGGGGGACGACTCGGTTATAGACGAGCTTGTTTTAACCCTGCAAAAGCTTATGAAATGAGGAACTGAAATGGAAAGAAAAATCTCTGTACCCGATATGCACTGTAACGCCTGCGTAAACCGCATTACAAAGGCGCTTACCGCCGAAAAGCTTGATTTTACCGTATCACTTGAGGATAAAACCGTTACGGTAAACGGCTGCGAGCATTGCCTTAAAACCGCGCTTGATACCTTAAGCGATTTAGGCTTTACACCTGCGGCGCTTTAATACGCTTAAACCCCAATCCACTGTTATTTCTTTAAAAGGTATAACGGATTGCCGCTCGCCTTGCGGCGGTCTCGCCTGCCGGCTCGGTCGGTGCTTCTGCTTTGCAGAGGTGTCCACCGGACACCCGCACCGCAATGACAGGTAAACGCAACAACAAAACTTTTTGACAAACAAAAATCGGCTCCGAAAATTCGGAGCCGATTTTGCTTTAACACAAATTATTCAGCCTTGACCTCGTCGGTCTTATATATAAACTTAACGCTGCCGTCCGCGCCGTCTGCAATTCCTGCGAAGGACTTATAATTCTTTGAAACCTCGACCGTTGCCTTTACTCTGTCTACAAGGTTTTGCAAATCATCGCCGGCAAGACCTGTCAGCTTGCTTATGCCCTTATCGTTAAGCTCTTTAATACCGTCTGCAAGCTGCTTTGAACCGTCAGACAACTGCTCAACGCCCGGAACCAGCTGCGCAGCGCCGTTTTTAAGCTCGGCTGTACCGTCCTTCAATTGCTTAGCGCCTGCGTTTACCTTTGCGCTGCCGTCCGCCGCGTCTTTAACGCCTGCGGTGTAAGCAAGCACACCCTGATAGAATGTATTGTAGCTGTCAAGGCTTTTTATAGCGCTTTCAACCGAGGGCTTTAATGTTTGCTTAGCCAAATTAAGGCAAAGAGCGTTAATTATTTCATCTGCACCCTGTACGCTTCCGGCAGCTATAACGCCTGCCGGAGCGGCGGCGATAAGCTGACCTATTTCCGCCATAGCCTCGTCTTGAGTTTTACCCTCGTTAAGCTTTTGCGCCAACAAAACCTTTACGCCCTTGTAAAGCGGCTGCGGAATACCTTTCGCCTCAAGCTTTGCTTCAAGCGCCGTATTTGCTATTGCTGTAAGCTCGGCTTTTTGTGTATCGTCGGGATCTGTTAAAAGCGAATTTAATTCGGATTTATAATTTTCAACCGTAAGCGAAACCGTAATACCGTTGTTTGAAAATTCCGATGTAACAGTGCCAAGCAAGGTATCGAATACCTGTTTAGCGCCTGCGGTTAAATCACCGTTTTTGGAAACCAAGGTATTAAGTCCTGCGTTAAGCGCCGCCGTTACGCCCAAAAGCTCATCGCTTCCCGCCGCCAATTTATCAATTCCGGCTACAAGCTCTTTCGATTTTGAAAGCAGTGTCGTAAGAGCGCCGTACAGCTCGGAAGAGCCGTTTATAAGCTTTGTCATACCGCTTGTAAGCTCGTTTAACTGCGCCTGCAAATCGTCGGCGGAGTTAAGCTTTGAGGTATCAATTTCATTAAACAGGCTGTTCGCCGCAAGGGTAAGCGTTGTTGTAAGCGCAAAGTTTTTAACGTCTGCTGTTATTTCAACATAATCGGGAATTTCAAGCTTATCCTTACTTAAATTAAGGTTTTGCTGAAGACCCGGAAGCGCAAAGCCGGCTACTACCATACGATCGCCGTCGTTTATTATTTTGCCGTTTGTAACGCTTACGTTTGAGAATACGTCGTTATCAAGCATAAGTCCGGTAAGCATTGCAAAGGGAACATAAAATTTTTCGGTTTTGCCGCCTATATTCACTTCGCTGTACTGCTTGTTGGTGTAGTCGAAACGGATAGTGGCTTTTCCGCTTTTACCCGCAATTTCTTCGGCAGAAACGGCTTTGCCATCTAATTTATAGCTTACCTTTAAATCAACCGGCAATTCCTTGCTTATTGTACCCTGATAGTAAATGTCCGCGCCGTCCGCGTTCCAAACGCGCATATTGTCGCTGTCCATTACATAGGATTCGTCACCCTTAACGTTTTTAACGTCGCTTAAATCGGTTTTATCTTTGAGCGATTTTTCGTTAAGGCTGTTTTTTATCCAATCGCTTACAATTATCTTTTTAACCGAACCGTCGGCGTTTGCAAGTACATAAACGGTCTCGTTTTTAGCGGTGCTTTCGGTTTTGCTTTCGCTTTCGGAAGAAATCGAGGTTGCCGTGCTTTTTGTGCCGTCGGTCTTTTTTGCGGCGCCTATTGTGGCGGCGGTAACGCCTGTGCCCGCAATTACGCCTGCGGCTGCTACCGCGACAATTTTAAGCAGTTCCTTTTTAGCGGTTTTCATTTGAAGTTACCTCCTTAGGCTTAAAGCCTATACTTGTTTTGCAAATCATCTTATCAAACAGCATAAACATTGCAGGCAGTATAAATATTACCGCAAGCATACTGATTATTGCGCCCCTTGCCATAAGATTGCATATGGAGCTTATAATATCAACATCGGAATAAAGACCGACGCCGAAGGTTGCGGCAAAGAAGCCGAGGGCGCTTACCACAATGGAAGGAATTGAGGTTTTAAGCGCAATGCTTACCGAGGTCTTCTTGTCGCCGCCCAATGAGCGCTCCCTCTTATAACGCGTAGTCATAAGAATTGCATAGTCAACCGTTGAGCCTAACTGTATCGTGCTTATGCAAATAGGCGCTATAAACGGCATTGACGTGCCGAGCAGGTGGCAGAAGCCGAGGTTTATAAATATTGCAAGCTCTATTACCGAAACGAGTATGATAGGCAGCGTAGCGCTCTTTAAAACAAGAAGTATTATAACGAATATCGCCGCGATTGAAATTGTATCAACAACCTTAAAGTCGTGGTCTGTAATATCGATCATATCCTTAGTGCAGGGCGCCTCGCCTATAAGCATACCGTTTTTATCGTATTTTTTAAGTATATCGTTAAGCTTGGTTATCTGCTCGTTTACCTCGTCGGACGCGGTTGCGTACTCTGAGTTTATAACCATAAGCTTCCAGTTATCGCTTTCAAGAACCGACTTGGCTTCGTCGGGTATTACCTCTTCGGGTATTCTGCTGCCCACTACCGATTCAAGCCCCAAAACAAACTTAACGCCGTCTACCTTTTCCATTTCGCCGCTCATCTCGCGCACGGTCTTACCGTCCGTATCCGCAGAGACAAGCACCATATGCGTTGAGCCTACGTTAAACTCTTTTTCAAGCTTTGTGTTTGCCACCGTACACTCCATATCGCTCGGCAGCGTTTCGGTCATATTGTAATAAACCTCGCTGTTGGCTTTGGTGTAGCACCAGAAGGCAGGACCTACAAGCACTAAGAACACTATAAGGAATATCCACGAGCGCTTGACCACAAAGTTTGTCAGTCTGTTCATAGGCGGAATAAGCGCTTTGTGCTTTGTTTTTTCAAGCAGCTTATCGCAAACAAGTATTAAAGAGGGCAAAACCGTAACGCAGGAAATAAGCCCGAACAAAACGCCCTTTGCCATTACTATACCGAGGTCGCGGCCTAATGTGTAGCTCATAAAGCAAAGCGCTATAAAGCCTGCAACCGTTGTAATCGAACTTCCCACAACCGAGCTTATTGTAGCCTTTATGGCGTGAGCCATTGCCCTTTGCTTATCGCCGAAGTAACGTTCCTTTTGCTCCTCGTAGCTGTGCCAGAGGAATATTGAATAGTCCATTGTAACGGCAAGCTGCAAAACTGCGGCAAGCGCCTTTGTTACATATGAAATTTCGCCCATAAAGTAGTTAGAGCCGAGGTTGACCACAATCGCCATACCGATATTTGCAAGGAACAGGAACGGTATTATCCAGTTGTCCATAAATATCATCATTGTAACCGTGCAAAGCAGAACCGCAATGCCTACATATATCGGCTCTTCACGCTCACAAAGGTCCTTAAGATCGGTTACAACCGCCGACATACCGGTTACGTAGCAGTTTTTATCGGCAATTTTCCTTACCTCTTTAATGGCGTCCATTGTTTCGTCCGCCGAGGTAGAGGTTTTAAAGAAAACCGCGATTATTGTTGAGTCGCCCGAATTAAAGGCGTTATATATGTCGTCAGGCAGCATTTCCTTCGGTACTGATAAATCCATAACGCTGTCGTACCAAATTGCGCTGTCAACGTTATCCACCTTTTCAATTTTTTCGCGCAGTGCGGAAACCTGCTTATCCTCCATACCGTCCACGATTATAAAGGAAAACGCGCCCTTGCCGAAATCGTCAAGCAGTATGTTCTGCCCCTTCATCGTTTCAATATCGTCGGGCAGGTAAGTAAGCATATCGTAGTTGATACGCGTTTTAAGTATTCCGAAAACCGACGGAACCATTAAAGCCACCGCGATTATCAGAATAAGCACGCGGTGTTTTACCACGCCTTTTCCGAATTTAATCATATTCACACCCGTTTCTTTTATCTGTTTTTGAGTATACGCACGGTATAAAACGCATTAAATAAATTTTGCAGACCGTCTATTGCCAGCGAAATTCCCACAAACGTCATAAGCGCGCCGCTGCCGCTGAACGGATCTACTATAAGCAGAAGACCGAGCGCAATGCATAAAAGCGAGCCTAAAAGTATAAGCCACCAGTTTGAAAGGCCGAACCTGTTTGCGTCAACCGCGGTTTGAAGCTTAAACACGCCGTCCACCAAAACAAACACGCCTATTATAACCGGCATAAAGGTTACCACCCTTGCGGAACGCAAAAGCAATATAAGCCCGAAAATAAGCGTGAATACCCCAAGCGCCAAATCAAACTGAAAGGCAAGGTTGTAAAGGTCGTGCGAAAAATAACCGAGTATTTTTGAAATACCGTACACAAGCGAAACCGCGCCTATTACCCTGCAAAAAATAACAGCCGAGGCATAAGGACGCGCTGTAATATACACACCTGCGGCAATAAGCAGCAGCGAGCATATTATATAGCACCATTTTGCCTGTTTGATCGTTTTCATTCTTTTCCCCCCCCTGTGTTTCTTCATTCACCGTAATACATTATATAGCTTTGCCGTTTTATTTCTATCAACAAAAAAAGGCTTATGCGCAAAATTTACGCATAAGCCCTAATATGTTCGAAATTCAGACAAATCAGCCTGTTTGTACGGTTTTTTGTGAATTTAAAAATGTGCTTTTTATGTTTCCGTCCAGCAATACGCCGAGGCGCTCTATATCCTCGCTTGTATTGCCCTTCATACCGCCGTTTATCCATTCAAGCACCATTCCCACAAGCGCGTGAGTGTAAAAGCGCGCCATAAGCTCAAGATCGGCGTTATCAACATTCAGCCCCGCCGTTTCTTTTTTAATAAACGAAAGAATGTTGTTGCAAGAAACGCGGTTAAGGTAATTTTCCACCTGCTCGCGGCTGATTGATTTATAAAGGTGGTAAATACCGAGCTTGTTATCCCTTGCAAAGGCGACCGCCTTTAAAAACGCGTCCTGCCATGAGGCATAATCGGTTTCGGTGCCGAGTATTTTTTGCGTTTCAAGCTGAAACAGCTCGTCTACAAGCGCATATATATCCTCAAAATAATAATAAAACGTATTTCTGTTCACGCCGCAGCGGGTTACAATATCCTTTACGGTGATCTTATCAAAGGGGCGCTCCCCTATAAGCTCCGTAAATGCGTCTATTATTGCCTTTTTGGTAAACTGAGCCATAACACACCTCTTTTTAAAAGATTATACCTCTTTTTTCCTTAAAAATCAAGCAAAAAGCTTTATATTATACCGTAAACCTCAAACGCGCCGCTTTTAAAGTAAAGCGAGGGCGTTACAAGCAGCGAATATCCCCTACCGTTTTCACTTGTCCACTCTACGGGGCTGCGTCTCGGAAGCCCTGCGGCAGCCAAAAGCATCATAATCGCTCCGCCGTGCATTATAACCGCGGCGCTTTTATATCCGCCGTTTACCATATCAACAGCTATTCTGTTAAACCCTATGCATATGCGCTTTATAAAATCGGAATTTTCTTCGCCGCCCGGAGGCGCCGTAAGCTTGCCGGAAGTCCAGGGCAAAAAATCGGGGTTGCTTTCAAGCTCCGCCGCGGTTTTGCCCTCAAAGCTGCCGAAATCGTACTCCTTTAATTCTTCAACCGGAACTATCTGCTTTTCGGGGTACAGCACCGCTCCCGTTTGCTTTGCCCTTAACATAGGGCTTGAATAAAGGCGCTCTATTTCGGGGTATTCTATATCGTCCTTTAAAAGGCGAAGCTCGTTTAATCCTTCGGGCGCTAAGGGCAGATCCGTACGGCAGCCTATATATTCGCCCCTATAATTCGCGTCGGTCGCTCCGTGGCGTATTAAATGTATTTTAATAGTGTTCATTAAAAATTCTCCAAAAGCTCTGTTATTATACTGTTAGAAACTATCATACCGCGGTCGGTAAGCACCAGTGCATTATCGGTTATTTTTAAAAGCCCCGCCCTCTCAAGCGGCAGGGCGGCTTTTATAAGCCCTTTCGGCACTTCCGTCTTAAAACGCGTTTTATAAGCCTTAAACAAAAGCCCTTCCTTAAGCCTCAGTCTAAGCATTATATATTCTTCCCTGTCGCCGCCCGTACAGTCGTATACAGGCTCGTTTCCGTTTATAAACGCTTTAAGGTCGCGCGGATAGTAAAAACGCCTGCCGTTTAAAAAGGAATGGGCGGCAGGGCCTATTCCCAAATATTCCTCGCAGTTCCAGTATTTAAGGTTATGGCGGCTTTCATAATTTTCAAGGCAAAAATTTGAAATTTCGTAATGGCGGTATCCCCTTTTTTCAAGATACCCGCACATAAACAAATACTGCTCTGCCGCGCCGTCGCCGTCCGGCAGGTCAAGCGTACCGCAGCGTTTATAAAACGCGGTGTTTTCCTCCACCTTTAAAATATATACCGAAATATGCGGCGCGCAAAAGCCGCTTAAAAACTCAAGGTCGCTTTCAAGGCTTTTAATATCGGAGCCGGGCAGGGCTATCATTAAATCGAGCGATATATTATTAAACCCGCAGGACCGCGCAAGCCTTACTGCGGCGGCGGTATCCTCTGCCGTGTGGGTTCTGCCGAGCGTTTTTAACATTTCGTTATTTCCGCTTTGCGCCCCTACCGACAGCCTGTTAACGCCCGCCCTTTTTGCGGCGGAAAGTATTTCCTTAATATTACCGTCGGGATTAAGCTCAAGCGTTATTTCGGCATTGCCCGATACGCTGAACGAAGCCCTTACGGCGTTCATAACGGTAATAAGCCTATCCCCCAAAAGCGAGGGCGTGCCGCCGCCGATATAAACAGTATTAACGGGGCGGTGTATTTCGCCGCCCCGTGTTTTTATAACGGTAATCAGCCGTTTTGTATATTCATCTAAAAGCTTATCGCTTACAAACGAGGAATAAAAATCGCAGTAAGCGCATTTTCTTTTGCAAAACGGCACGTGAAGATAAAGCCCTATCGGCGCTTTATCAGTCAAGTATTTCACCAATGCAGCTGCCGGGTACGCCCGCGGCATTCGCTTCGTCGGTATCTATATGCATGGCAAGCTTATAGCTGCTGCTTACCCTTGCAACAACGTCCCCGAAAATAAGCGCACGGCCCTCGGTGGGAATTTTAACGCTTACGATCTGCTTATCCTTAATACCGTATTTCTCGGCGTCTTCGGGAGTCATATGTATATGGCGCTTTGCGGCTATAACGCCCTCGGTAAGCTCGATTTCGCCCGCGGGACCAACAAGCTTACATACGCCGCTGCCCTTAATATCGCCCGACTCTCTTACAGGGGCGGTAACGCCTATTGTGCGCGCGTCCGTAAGGGAAAGCTCAACCTGATTTGCAGAGCGCGTGGGGCCTAAAATAGACGCCTTAAGCTGAGACTTGGGACCTACAACGGTAACCTTTTCTTCACAGGCATACTGACCGGGCTGTGAAAGGTCCTTTTTAGGGGTAAGCTTATGACCTTTACCGAAAAGTATTTCAAGAGCCTCGTCCGTAACGTGAACGTGACGTGCGGATATTTCAACCAAAACTTCTTTTGCCATAATAAAAAACTCCTTTTTTATTCCTTTTTTATAATTTTACCATATTTTAAAAAGTTTGCAAGTAGCAAAAGTAAATTTTAATTTTTAAAAGCCGATTTTACCCTTTTCAGCGAAAAAACGCATATCTTAAGACAAACCGAGGTTTTAATAAGTGCGGTTAAAAAATAAAGGCAAAAAACTATGCCGTCCATTCTTGTAAAAAGCGGCCCCACAGTTACGGTGCTTACAGCAGAATAAAGCGGAAACTCGCACCGCGCCGCAAGCGACGTGCCGAAAAGCAGAATACTGTCAAAAAAGCAAAGCGTAAGCAGCAAAATGCCGATTACGCCGCCCGAAAATGCGGCTCTTTTTCTTTTATGCGGCAAAAAATATTCGCCTGAAACGGGCAGCAGCAAAAACGGAAGCGATACGTTTAAAGCCATAGGCGCGCCGTCACGCAAAAACTCCTTTACATCGGGCAGGCGGTTTATTATAAGCCACTCGGTATTAAAATCCTTAAAGGATAAAAAGAAGAAGAGTATTATTCCAACCGCCGCAATAGGAAACGCCAAAACCGAAAGCTTTAACAAAACCTCTCGGCTTTTAAGCGCCAGATACGCGCAAACAATTATAAATATTGCGGCAACAAAAAAGCGCGGGGTGCTCGGCAAAAGTATTTTTGCGGCAAAAAGCAAAAATTCCTTAAACGCCGCGCCTGACAGATAAAGCGCATAAACCGCCGCCGCAAGGTAAAGAAACGCCGCCGCCGCTTTAAAACGGCAGGCGAATTTTAAAAGCAGAAAGCCAGCCGCCAAAACCAAAAGGCCGAGCGCCGCCGCCGCAATAAACGCCAAGACCGAATACCCGCCCGAATTATTATACGGCAGACCGATAACCGATTCGCCCAGTATAAAAAGCGCCGTAAGACACACAAAATGCCTGCCGAAGCGAGCTTCTTCCATTGTTCATAACTCCTTTAGACAATACAATCAGGGTACAATGCTTCCCATAGCGGAAAATTTGTCCGATTATTTTGTCTCGTCATTTGAAATACGCCGGTATTACTGCATTCCTCGACTTCATAAGCGAAAAAATTTTCTCGCTATGGGTCAAAGATTTTGTAAGAAAACGGCGCTGTTTAGCGGTGCGGCGCCTGACCGAGGAATACTGACGTATTGTGAGCGGAGGGCAACAATGCCGATAACGGCGCCGTTTCTTCAAAAAAGCATTGTACCCTGATTGTATTGTCTAACTGTAACACTCAACCGAAAAATCGGCGTTTTTATAAAAGCTTAAATAATCCTTGCCGTAATTATCCTCAAATTCGCGGGATTTAAGCCTTAGGCTGTCGCAAAAGCCGAACACGTCCGCTCCCGTTTCGGCTTTAAGCCTGCTTTCAAGCCCCGCAAGCTCCTTTTCAAGCCTGTTTTTTGCAGTTTTGCTTACCGTATCTCCCGCTATTTTAAGCTTTAATATTATTTTTTTGCTTTCGGTATCGTTATATGCGTAATCGACTCTGCGGCTTTCAACCGTATATTCCTCAGCCCCGAAGCGCAGTGTTCCGCAACGGAAATTGCCCGTCATAAGCGCGTAAAGCCCCGAAGAGCCGTTATCAAGCCTTGCCGCCAGGCGGTCGCGGTAAAAAACCGAAAGCCCGTCTATTTCCATACTGTCCTCGCCGCAGGAAAAATGCGGCAGTGTGAAAACGCTTTTGCCGCCCTCGCGCCGCGCCTCCACCTCGAAATAGCGGCTGTTATAGGCAATTCCCGTGCGCTCGCTTTGCTGCTCTATCATACCCATAATATCATACCCCACCGCAACCGACGCCTCCGATCCGCGCGATAAGAGCATATTCGGATCCTTTACCGAAACCATATAGGCGGACATCGTAATACGGTTTTCCTTAAAACAGTAATCGCATATTTTATCAAGCCAGCCTGCCGTCATATCCTCGCCGAGCGCTATAACCGCGCAATGGTTTAAAAGTATGGGTCTTGAAAGGCAGGCGCCTATTTTGTCAAGCGCTTCCGATATTGTAGCCCCAGTTCCCGAAATAACGCGCGCTTCGGGGGAAATTTCGGGGTCTTCGGAATTAACTATTACCGTTTCGGCAAAAACGTTTATTAAGGCGCCGTCGCTTGAAAAGCCCAGCGCCGCCACCGTAAACCGCCTGTCGCTCCCGCTGTTTTCGCCCTTACAGCCGCAAAGCGAAAAACAGAATAAAACCGCAAAAGCAATAGAAGCAAGCCTTTTCATTCGTTTTTAATTTCCTCCATACGCACTTTATTTCTGTTAAAAAGCGGTCTTTTTTTCATTCTTCGCCAGGGCGCGCGCCACAGCGTGTCCTTAAGGCCCTGATAATCCGCGTGCGAAAGCGACACGGTCGAGCTTATTCCGAAGGAGCTTAGCGACAGTATTTTTATAACCATTACGGTAATCCCCGCAATATAACCGTACAGCCCGAAAAATGCCGCCGCCAAAACAAGGATAAGCCGCATATAAAACACCGCTCCCTTAAGCCGCGGCACAATAAGACCCGCTATGCCCGAAAGCGCCGCAACAATAAGCATGGGCGCGCTTATAATTCTTGCCTCTACCGCCGCCTGACCTACCACAAGCCCGCCTACAATGCTTAGTGCATGGCCGAGGCTTTGCGCCATTCTTACTCCCGTTTCCTTTAAAATTTCAAAAATAAAAATAAGCAGTATACATTCCGCAACCGCGGGAAACGGCACGCCGCCGCGAAGCTGCGTTACCGAAAGCGCAAGCGACGTAGGCAAAAGCTCTTTATGAAAAACCGTTGCCGCAATAAAAACAGAGGGTATGCTTATGCTTAAAAAGAAGCATATATACCGAAGTGCTCTGCCTATAAGCGATACTTTAAAGTTTAAATAATAATCCTCGTCCGACTGAAAGTTTTCGGAAAAAAGGTAAGGCACCGTAAGCACCATGGGCGTTCCGTCCACAAGCAGCGCCACCCTGCCCTCAAGCAAGCGCGCCGCAACAACGTCGGGCCGCTCGGTAGTGCCTGCGGTTTTAAATACCGAGCCTTTGTTATCGCGTATCTGCTCGGTAATATAATTTGTATCAAGTATGCCGTCTATATCTATTTTTGAGATTCTTTTTTTAAGCTCAAAAAGCGTTTTTTTATCAACCAGCGAATCAAGATAGCAAAAAAACACAAGCGTTTCGCTGCGCCTGCCCACCCTTATCATTTCGGTGGAAAAATCGGGCGTTAAAAGCTTTCTTCTTATAAGCGCCAAATTCAAAAGCGCCGCCTCGTTAAAGCCCTCGCGCGGGCCCTCAAGTATTCTTTCGTTTTCGGGCTCGCTTATTCCCCTTGTTTTCCAGCCCTTGGTATTTACGGTTATTGCCTGCGCGCTTCCGTCTATAAGCAAAAGCGTATCGCCGTAAAGCACGGCCCTTAACATATCCGCCGTGTTATCGGTAATTTTGTTTTCGCTTGCAAAAAGCACCTGCTCGCAAATATAGCCTGCAAGCGAGTCCTCGCGCCGTTCGCTTTCAACAAGCAAAAGCGGCCGCACGACCGATTCGTTTACAAGCTCGGAATTAACCATACCGTCCATATAAAAAAGGGCGCAGTCATAGCTGTATATGCCGCGCACCCTTATCTGCTTTATTCTTAAAACGGCGTCCTTTTTAAATATTTCCTTAAAAAAAGCCATATCGCTTTCAAGACGGCCCGTAAGCTTTATATTTTCATAATCGGAAGTAAGTCCGGACATAACATCACCTTTTAGAATTATGCCCTGTACCATTTAAAAAAATTCATTATAATTTTCACCGCGAAGGGCGTTATACTCCTTCGCTATCGTATGCCAGGTGTTAAGCCCCACAAGCCCGCTTTGCGGCAGCCCGAAAAGGCGCTGAAAGGTATACACCGCGTCTCTTGTCTGCGTTCCGTAATAACCCGTTACGGGTATTTCGGGTATTTCGGGATAAACGCTGCCTATATATGATAAATAGGTTTGAAGATCACGCACGCTCTCTCCCCTCATACCCTCGCTTAAAACAAAGCCGGGGTAAATTTTAGCGCTTGTTCCCTCGTACCCTGCAGGCAGAGACTCCACCGCCAGGCGGTACTCGCGGTTTAAAATATTCCAAAGCGCGGTGTCTGCCACGCCCGTAACGGGCAGACCGTAATATTCCTGAAACTGCTCGACCGCCCTGACCGTCGGCTCGTCAAATATGCCTGTTACGGGTATCATATCAAGTTCGGGATTGGTATAGGCTATCACGTCAAGATAATACTGCAGCGCCTTTACGTAAAGCCCCTGCATACCCGCCGAAAGCTCAAGCGAATACGGCAGGCTTGCCTCTTCCTCGGTAACCCCCTCGGCGGTAAGCTCCGCAAGACGTTTTACACCGCTGTAATAGCGCTTTATTCTGTACCATGTAGCCTTATCCACAATGCCGCTTTCGGGCAGCTCGAATATTCTTTGAAACGCCCTTACCGCATTTTCGGTATCGGCCCCGAAAAGACCGTTTTCAAGCCTTATTTTAGGTATTGCGGGGTAGTTTTCGGATATGCGGTTAAGCTCGGTTTGAATTATTTTTACGCTGTTTGAGTCGTCTCCCGGTCTAAGGGGCGTACCGGGGTATGATTCGCCCACGCTTGCAACGGGCGTATCGGTAAGTATTCCTATATCCTCGCCGTAATACCGCTGCAAAATTTCATATGGGGTAAGCCCCTGCTCGGCAAGCGCCACCGTACCCCACTGGGAAAGCCCGTCGCACCGCGAGGTAGTGCCGTTGCAAAACGATGTGAATAACGGCTGTATACTGCCGCTTCTCACAACATATTCGTCAAATATATCGTTTACAATATCGTTTATGTTGGCAAAGATCTCGCGCCCCGGCACAAACGCCTGATCGTAGCTTGTGGTATTTGTAATATCAAAATCATATCCGCGCGAAGGGTACCACTCGGTATAAATGCGGTTAAGCGCGAAGGTTATAATGGCATAAATGTTAGCCCTCAGCGCGTTTTCGGGCCATGTGGGGTATATCTCGCTTGAAGCCACGTTTTTAATATAATCCACAAACGGCACGGTAACGTTTTGGGCATTTGAAGAGGGCGCGCCCAAATGCACCCTTATGCTTTCGGGGATAACCGGCTGTATTATGTCAGGCATATTTTTCCCCCCTTAAAGCTCGTAAGACGAAAATTCGTTGAAGATTATGGGCGCCGTTCTGCCGCCCGCAACCTTTATCGGCGTAAGATCCGAGCGCTGCAAAGAGGTAACCCCCCTGAAAACGGGTATATTAAGGTGTATGTTATCAAGAAAGCCGTCTGCCTGCACCGCTATATTGTAAAGAGCGTAAGGCAGCGCCGCCGTCCCCGATTGCTGCGAAAGACTGCGCGGCGGAGCGGCAAGCCCAAAGGTTTTGGTCTTTCCGCTTTCATCTGTTATATCGCTGTCCGTTATCTCCATATTTTCGGGCGAGCCCGTAAACACCGTTACCTTAGCCCCCTTTACGGGGTATATATTATCGGTATAGGTAACCATAGCGATAATCCTTCCGTTTTCATCGGACGCGTCTTCTTTAATATCGGGCTTTCCCTCTTCATAATAACCCTGCTGTGCGCCGTTTGCGGGCATTGCTCTTTTTCTTATGTTTAACATTTCGTTTTTATACTTTTCAATAATCGATTTATCCATTTTACCGCCTCCCATAAAATATTTTATGCCATAGGGCGCTTTGAAGTTAAAAAAAGGTTGCAAAGGCTCTTTTTATGGTATATAATTTTTAAAAAAGGAGAGTGATTTTTACGGTTACGTTAAAAAACGATAAGCTTACTGTTGAAATTAACACAAAGGGCGCCGAGCTAAACAGCATTAAGGTGAACGGCGAAAACAGGCTTTGGAGCGGCGATCCCGAATACTGGACGGGCAAGGCCCCCGTTCTGTTCCCGATATGCGGCGGTCTGCCGGACGATAAATTCACCTACAACGGCGCGGAATACATACTTAACAAGCACGGCTTTGCGAAATTAAAGGAATTTACGGTAGAGCATAAAAACGACCTTACGGCTACATTCTTACTTAAAAGCGATGATGAAACTCTTAAAAGCTATCCCTGGAGCTTTGAGCTGCGCATAACCTACGCACTTCGCGGCGCGGCTGTTAAGATTACTTACGACGTTAAAAACACTTCTGCCGACGCTATGTATATGTCTATCGGCTCGCACGAGGCTTATGCCTGCCCCGAGGGTATTGAAGACTACGACATTATATTTGAAAAGAAAGAAAACCTCAATTCCTGCGATCTTGACGGCAACCTTATAGCGCACAGCACAACTCCCGTTTTAAAGGAAAGCGATACCCTGCCCCTTTATTATAAATACTTTGCGGTTGACGCGCTTGTGTTCAAGGATCTGAAATCGCGTTCGGCAACACTCAGAAACCGCAAAACCGGAAAGGCGCTTACCGTAAGCTTTGAGGACTGCGATTATCTTCTTTTATGGACAAAGCCGGGCGCCGGATATATATGTATAGAACCGTGGACGGGAATACCTCCTATGGTGGGAAGCGGCTATGATATAACCGAAAAGGAAGGTATAACCGCCGTTGAGCCCGATAAATCAAGCACCGTATCTCACACAATTTATTTTTAAAAAATACAACTGTCGGCAGGAAAACTCCTGCCGGCAGTTATTTTGAACCTTGGTATATCGATAAATACATTACCGATATGCAAAACATATGATTGCAATAATAATCGAAAGATGATATAATAAATCAAACTATGTAGAATAGGGAAGGTTTGCAATGAACAAAGTATCAATCATCGGAACCGGAAGCGTCGGTTCCACCATCGCTTACACGCTTACAGTAATGGGTCTTGCCTCGGAAATCGTTATGATAGACATAAATAACGAAAAAGCCTTGGGCGAAGCGCTCGATATCCGCCAGGGTACCCCCTTTTGCGGCGCCTGCTCAATTTACGCGGGCGATTACCGCGACGCGGTTAATTCCGACATTGTAATAGTAACATCTGGTATTGCGAGAAAGCCGGGCCAGTCGCGCCTTGAGCTTGCACAAACCAACGTTAACATTACAAAACAGATAATCCCCGAAATTACCAAATACGCGCCGGACGCTACCTATATAATAGTAAGCAATCCGGTGGATATTCTCACCTATACGTTTTATAAAATGTCGGGTTTGCCCGAAAACCGCATAATCGGTTCGGGTACTATTCTTGATACCGCGCGTCTGCGTTCAAGACTTTCCGAATATTACAACATAAACCAAAGCAACGTTCACGCCTATGTTTTCGGTGAACACGGCGATTCTTCGTTTATTCCGTGGTCGGTTGCAAACATTTCAAACGTTCCGATAAAAGAGTGCAAAAAGCTTATAACCACTCCGGGCATTAACACGCCTGAGCTTGATTTCGGCGAAATTGAGCAGTATGTAAGAAAATCGGGCGCGCGCGTTATTGCAAGAAAGGGCGCTACCTTCTATGCCGTTTCGGTATCTGTATGTCACATATGCAAGTGCCTGCTCGGCGGTATCGACACCACAATGACCGTTTCCACAATGATGCACGGCGAATACGGAATTGAAAACGTAGCCTTAAGCACCCTTAATATGGTAGGTCACGAGGGCGTAAGGGGCAAGGTTAACGTTCCTATGACGGACGAAGAGGTAATGCTGTTACGCAAGAGCGCCGATACACTAAAGGATGTTATAAGCAATCTTGAAATATAAGGGGTAATACAGAAATGGAATACCGTATAGAACACGATTCAATGGGCGAAATGAAGGTCCCTGCCGACAGGCTGTGGGCGGCGCAGACCGAAAGAAGCCATGAAAACTTTGAGATAGGCGTAGGCATTGAAACCATGCCGCGCGAGATAACCCACGCCTTCGGCATACTTAAAAAGGCGGCTGCGCTTGCAAACGCCGAGCTGAAGCCCGAAAAAATGACAGCGCAGAAGGTAAAGGCTATTTCCGCCGCGTGCGACGAGGTAATATCGGGCAGCCTTAACGACCATTTTCCGCTTGTTGTATGGCAGACGGGCTCCGGCACGCAGTCCAATATGAACGCAAACGAGGTTATTGCCAACCGCGCCAACCAAATTGCGGGCGAAAAGCTTTGCCACCCGAACGACGATATAAATATGAGCCAATCCTCAAACGACACCTTCCCTACCGCTATGCACATTTCGGCGGTTATAGCTATTGAGGATAAGCTTTTGCCTGCAATTGAGCTTTTAATAAGCACCTTTAAAAAATTAGAGGCTGAAAACGAGGGCATTGTAAAATCGGGCAGAACCCATTTGCAGGACGCGACTCCCATTAAGTTCAGCCAGGAAATTTCAGGCTGGAGGGCAAGCCTTGAACGCGACGCAGAGCTTTTAAAAACGGCTGTAAAGCCGCTTTATGAGTTGGCGCTCGGCGGCACAGCCGTCGGCACGGGGCTTAACGCACCGGGGGGCTTTTCGGAGCTTGTGGCTAAAAAGGTAGCCGAGCTTACGGGCAAGCCGTTTGTAACCGCTGCAAATAAATTCCACGCCCTTACTTCAAAGGACGAATTTGTTTTCGCGCACGGCGCAATTAAGGCTGCCGCCTGCGATATGATGAAGATAGCGAACGACGTTCGCTGGTTAGCGTCAGGTCCGCGCGACGGGCTCGGCGAAATTCACATTCCCGAAAACGAGCCGGGTTCTTCAATAATGCCGGGTAAGGTAAACCCCACCCAGTGCGAGGCGGTAACAATGGTTGCCGTTCAGGTAATGGGTAACGACGTTGCAGTAGGTATTGCGGCGTCGCAGGGCAATTTTGAGCTTAACGTATTTATGCCTGTTGCGACTTATAATTTCTTACAGTCAGCCCGACTGCTTGCAGAGGCTATTGTTTCCTTTAACAACAAGTGCGCTGTGGGAATTACCGCAAATAAGGAAAAAATGTATCACAATCTGCACAATTCACTTATGCTTGTTACCGCGCTTAACCCATATATAGGCTACGAAAACGCGGCTAAAACCGCCAAAAAGGCGTTTAAGGATAATATTTCCTTAAAGCAGGCGTGCGTGGAATTGGGCTTTTTAACCGAAGAAAAATTTGACGAGGTATTCCACCCCGAGCAGATGGTTTAATTTTTCAGGGAGGAAAAATAATGATTAAGGTCAGTTATTTTCCCGGCTGCACGCTCCGCACAAAAGCCAAACAGCTTGACCTTTATGCCCGCAGATGCGCCGAGGTTTTGGGCGTAGAATTATGCGAGATAGAGGACTGGCAGTGCTGCGGCGGCGTGTTTGTAAGCAATAACGACGAGATAGCCTCAAAGCTGTCCTCCGTTCGTGCGCTTATAGCCGCTAAAGAGGCGGGAAGACCGCTTGTTACGGTATGTTCCGCCTGCCATAATGTTATTAAACAAACTAATTATCAGATAACGAATGACGAAACGTTCAGAAGCCGCGCTAATCTGTACCTTGCGCAGGATAAGGAAAAAAGAGAGCCTTATTCGGGCGAGACAAAGGTTATGCACTATTTCGAGCTTTTGCGCGACGTTGTGGGCTTTGATAAAATCAAAGAAAAGGTTGTAAACCCCTTAACGGGCAGAAAAATTGCCGCTTATTACGGCTGTCTGCTTTTGCGCCCCGGCAAGGTAATGGCGTTTGACGACCCCGAAAACCCCGCGATTATGGAGGAGTTTATAAGGGCGATAGGCGCAGAGCCCGTAATTTACCCTTACAGAAACGAGTGCTGCGGCGGCTATGTTGCGCTTGAGGACCCCGATAGTGCAAAGAAAAAAAGCAACGCCGTTACAAACAGCGCCGAAAGCCACGGTGCGGAGCTGGCGGTTACCGCCTGTCCGCTTTGCAAGTACAATTTGGTACATAACGGCAGCAATATACCCGTTGTGTACTTTACCGAATTATTAGCCGAGGCGTTAGGCGTAAAGGAGGATACAAATGCCTGATAAAAAAGAGCTTTTAAAGGAGCAGGTTATAAGGGCAAGCGGCGTTAATCCGCTTAAATGTATGCGCTGCGGCAAATGCTCAGGCACCTGCCCTTCATACGATGAAATGGAATACCACCCCCACCAGTTTGTTTATATGGTAGAAACGGGCGATATTGAAACACTTATGAAATCGGAATCGGTTTATAAATGTCTTTCCTGCTTTGCCTGCGTTGAGCGCTGTCCGCGCGGTGTGGAGCCGGCAAAGATTATTGAGGCGGTGCGCCTTGAGACAATACGCCGAAAGGGAAACAACCATATGACCGCTAACGATATTCCGGAAAAAATAAACGACGATATTCCCCAGCAGGCGATAATGAGCGCCATGCGCAAATATTCTAAATAGGAAAGGAGAAAATAACGTATGCAAAGAATTGGAGTATTCGTATGTCACTGCGGCACCAACATTGCGGGCACCGTTGATGTAAAGGCTGTTGCAGAGGCTATTAAAAATGAACCCGGTGTTGTTTTCTCCACCGATTATCAGTATATGTGCTCGCAGGCAGGTCAGGAGATCATAAAGAAAGCCATAGCCGAGTATAAGCTTACAGGCATTGTGGTTTGCTCCTGCTCGCCCCGTATGCACGAGGCTACCTTCCGCAAAACCGCGGCTGCCGCGGGGCTTAACCCCTATATGGTGGAAATTGCCAACATACGCGAGCAGTGCTCTTGGGTACATAAAGAAATGCCCATAGGCACCGAAAAGGCAATTATTCTTGCCAAAGCGGCGGTTGCAAAGGTAAACCTTAACGCGCCGCTCACTCCGGGCGAAAGCCCCGTTACAAAGCGCGCCTTGGTTATAGGCGGCGGTATTGCTGGTATTCAAACCGCGCTTGATATAGCCGACGCGGGCTTCCCCGTTGATATAGTCGAGACCAAGCCGACAATAGGCGGCAAAATGGCTCAGCTTGATAAGACCTTCCCCACGCTTGACTGCGCCGCCTGTATTTTAACGCCTAAAATGGTGGACGTGGCGCAGAACGACAAAATTCGCATTTTCTCATACTCCGAGGTAACCGAGGTAGGCGGCTTTGTGGGTAACTTTGAGGTTACTATCAAGCGCCGCGCGCGTTACGTTAAAGAGGATATATGCACGGGCTGTGGGCTTTGCACCGAAAAATGTCCGCAAAAGAAGGTTCCCAACGAGTTTAACCTCGGTATGGATAACCGCAGCGCCATTTACATTCCGTTCGCCCAGGCAGTGCCGAAGGTTGCCACTATCGACCCTAACCACTGTATGAAGCTTAAAACGGGCAAATGCGGCGTTTGCTCTAAGGTATGCTCCGCCGGCGCTATCGATTACGAGGCAAAGGACGAGTATGTTAAGGAAAAATACGGCGCAATAGTAGTTGCTACCGGCTTTAACCCCATTTCTATGGAGAAGTTCGACGAGTTTGCTTACTCTCAGTCAAAGGACGTTATAACCTCGCTTGAATTAGAGCGCCTTATGAACGCGGCAGGCCCCACGGGCGGCACGCTTCTGCGCCCGTCAGACCATGAGCATCCGCACACGATAGTTTTCGTTCAGTGCGTGGGTTCAAGGTGCGAGGCATGCGCTGAAAAGGGCAAGGAATATTGCTCTAAAATATGCTGTATGTATACCGCAAAGCACGCAATGCTTATAAGGGATAAATACCCCGATACCGAGGTTTATGTATTCTATATAGACGTGCGCACCCCCGGCAAAAACTTTGATGAGTTCTACCGCCGCGCGGTTGAGGAATACGGCGTTCACTACATAAAGGGTATGGTAGGCAAGGTTTCCCCCGAAGGCAATAAGCTTAAAGTTCAGGGCTCCGATTTAATTTACGGCAAACAGCTGCATATAGACGCAGACTTGGTTGTGCTTGCCGCCGCTATCGAGCCGGATAAATCCGCCCGTCCGCTTGCTACAATGCTTACTGCCAGTATGGATACAAACGACTTCTTTACCGAGGCGCACCCCAAGCTCCGTCCGGTTGAAAGCCCGACTGCCGGTGTGTTCCTTTCGGGCACCTGCCAAGGGCCTAAGGATATACCGGAAACCGTTTCCCAGGCGGGAGCGGCTGCCTCTAAAGTTATAGGGCTTTTATGCAAGGATAAGCTTACGGGTAACCCGTGCGTTGCGCACTCCGACGAAATGATGTGCAACGGCTGCTCAACCTGCGAAAAGGTTTGCCCCTACGGCGCTATTTCATATGTTGATAAAGAGTTCAGAATGCCCGACAGAACCACAAAGGTTCGCCGCGTAGCGGTTGTAAACGAGGCTGTGTGTCAGGGCTGCGGCGCTTGTACGGTTGCATGTATGTCCGGCGCTATGGACCTAAAGGGCTTTATGAATAAACAGATTATGGCGGAGGTAGACGCAATATGCAAGTAAACGAATATAAGCCGCTTATAGTGGCGTTTTGCTGCAACTGGTGCTCTTATGCCGGTGCCGACCTTGCGGGAAATAACAGACTTAATTACCCTGCCGACGTTAAAATAATCCGCGTGCCCTGCTCGTGCAGAGTAAATCCGATGTTTATTTTACGCGCGTTTCAGCGCGGGGCGGACGGCGTGATTCTTTGCGGCTGCCACCCCGGCGACTGCCACTACACATCGGGTAACTATTACACCCGCCGCCGTATGGCTCTGCTTTTCTCTATGCTTGACTTTTTAGGCATTGAAAAGGAGCGCACCCGCGTTGAGTGGGTATCTGCGGCAGAGGGCGCAAAGTTCGCCGCCACAATGAACGATTTTGCAAAAACCGTTGCGGCGCTTGGTGAAAATAAGAGATTGGAGGATTTAAGATGCAAGAAATAAAACGCGAAGTTTTAGTAAATAAAGCCTCCGAATTACTTAAAAACGGCACGGTTGACCGTGTTTTCGGCTGGAAAAAGGGCGAGTTTGATTACGATATTACCCCCGCGCTTTTTACATCTGCCGAAGATATTGAAAAAGAGTTTGTATGGGGCGATTTTTGCGGCGCTAACTTTTCAAAGTACCTTGTAAAGGAAACGGGAAAGAGTGAAAACAAGGTTCTTGTTTTCTTAAAGCCCTGCGATACATACAGCTTTAATCAGCTTTTAACCGAGCATCGCTTTGACCGCGAAAAGGTTTACGCCGTGGGCGTTCCGTGCGCGGGTATGCTTGATACGGGCAAAATAAAAAGCAATGCCGAGGGTGTTGCAAAGGTGACCGATAACGGCGATAAGGTAATAATAGAAACCCTGTTTGACGGTGAAATAACGCTTGACAGAAACAAGCTTTTGCCCGACCGCTGCTTAAACTGCAAATCCAAAAAGCACGTGGCTTACGACGAGCTTTTGGGCGAGGACGGTGTTGTTTTAGACTCTCACCGCTTTGACGAGGTTGAAAAACTTGAAAAAATGACGCCCGACGAGCGTTTCGCTTTCTGGCAGAACGAATTATCCCGCTGCATACGCTGCAACGCCTGCCGCGACGTTTGCCCCGCCTGCACTTGCGAAAAGTGCGTGTTTGATAACCCCAATTCGGGCGTTGAAAACAAGGCGGCTTCAAACGAGTTTGAGGAAAAAATGTTCCACATTATCCGTGCTTTCCACGTTGTGGGACGTTGTACCGACTGCGGCGAGTGTTCAAGGGTATGTCCCCAGCACATTCCGCTGCATCTGCTCAACCGCAAGTTTATAAAGGATATCGACAGCTTTTACGGTGAATATCAGGCGGGCGCCGAGGTAGGCTCACGCGCACCGATAGTAAACTACACCACAGAGGATATTGAGCCGGGCGACGCTGTAAGGAGGAATGAAAATGCGTAAAATATCGCTTGAAAAATTAGATTCGCTTTTCTCCGCCATTGCAGAAAACAATGTGCTTTATATGCCCGTTGATACCAAAACAGGCGCTAAATTTGAAAAATGGGAAAACGGCAAAAAGCTTTCAAACGCGCTTAACACTGTAAGGAGCGCAAAGGATTTCTTCTTCCCCCAAACCGAAAATCTTATGGATTTTAAGGTAGAGGGTAAGAAAATCGAGGTTATAGACACACGCAGAGAAACCGAGGATTTTGTTGTTTTCGGCGTGCGCGCGTGCGATGTTAAGAGCTTTGACGTGCTGGATAAGGTATTTTTGGCAGAGCCGCAGGACAGCTACTATAAAAACCGCCGCGAGCACGGGGTTATAATGTCTCTTGCCTGCACAAAACCGAATGAGACCTGCTTTTGCACCACCTTCGGTATAGACGCGGCAGAGCCTGCGGGCGATGTGGTATGCCATAAAACCGAAGACGCGCTTTATATGGACGCTAAAACCGAAAAGGGCGAAAAGCTTTTAAAGGTGCTTGAAGGCATTACGGAAAACGCCGATAATAAGGCGGTTACCGAGCAACAAAAGGTAACGCGCGAAAGAATGGCAAAGCTGCCGCTGGCGGGCCTTAAAGCAGACGCCTTCGGCGACGGCAAAACAAAGGAATTTTTCGACCGCCCCGAATGGAAGGAGCTTTCAGAAAGCTGCCTTGGCTGCGGCACCTGCACCTTTGTGTGCCCCACCTGCCAGTGCTATGATATTAAGGACTTCAACACAGGTCACGGCGTTAAGCGTTTCCGCTGCTGGGATTCCTGTATGTATTCCGAATTTACCAAAATGTCCGCCGGTCAGCCGAGACTGACTCAATTAGAGCGTTTCCGCCAGAGATTTATGCACAAGCTTGTGTATTTCCCGACGAATAACGACGGTATGTTCTCCTGCGTAGGCTGCGGCAGATGTCTTGCAAAATGCCCGATACAGATGAACATTGTAAAGGTAATGAAAAAACTGGGAGGTAATGCAAATGGCTGATATTAAAGAACCGCTTATTCCGAAGATCGGCGTTGTTACCGATATCAGGATAGACACTCCCGATGTTAAGACCTTTCGCGTTGTAACACCCGACGGCAAAAAGGCTTTCGAGCATATGCCCGGTCAGTGCGCAATGCTTTCCATTCCCGGTGTGGGCGAGGCTATGTTCTCAATCACATCTTCCCCCACAAACACCGAGTTTATGGAGTTTTCAATAAAGAAATGCGGCTGTGTTACAGAGTGGCTGCACTCTATGGAGGTAGGTCAGGAAATTACTATCCGCGGGCCTTACGGCAGACCTTTCCCCGTTGACACCGAATTTGCAGGGCACGACCTGCTTTTCGTTGCAGGCGGTATAGGGCTTGCACCGCTTCGTTCGGTTATTAACTACTGCCGCCACTACCGTGACCGCTACGGCAAGATTGATATTGTTTACGGCTCGCGCAGTAAGCAGGACCTTGTTGACTACAAGGAAATAATTGACGAGTGGGCAAATGATACGGGCGTAAACGTTCACCTTACCATTGACCGCGAGCAGCCCGAATGGGACGGCCACGTAGGCTTTGTTCCGAATTACGTTAAGGAATTGGGCTTTACAACCGATAAGATAGCAGTGCTTTGCGGACCGCCTATAATGATTAAGTTTACCCTTGCGGGGCTTCAGGAATTAGGCTTTGACAAAACTCAGGTTTACACCACTATGGAGCTTAGAATGAAGTGCGGCATAGGCAAATGCGGCCGCTGTAACATAGGCGCCAAATACGTCTGCAAGGACGGACCCGTTTTCCGCTTTGACGAAATAGACGAGCTGCCCGACGAGTACTGATAAGGAATAAGGAGGAAAACAAATGGATACTATGGTTGATGTTTACCTGTTCGGCAAGAAATACAGCGTGCCGGATAACCTTACAATAATGCGCGCAATGGAATACGCAGGCTATCAGTTAGTACGCGGCTGCGGCTGCCGTAACGGCTTTTGCGGCGCCTGCGCCACAATTTACCGCATAAAGGGCGACCGCGAGCTTAAAACCTGCCTTGCCTGCCAGACCAAGGTTGAGAACAATATGTATGTTGCAACCCTGCCCTTCTTCCCGCTGGTAAAACAGGTTTACGATATTGAAAAAATTAAACCCACCGAGCAGATTATGATGCAGCTTTACCCCGAAATTTACGCCTGCGTAGGCTGCAACGCCTGCACAAAAAGCTGCACGCAGTCGCTTAACGTTATGCAGTACATAGCGTATGCTCAGCGCGGCGAGTTTGATAAGTGCGCAGAAGAATCGTTCGACTGCGTTATGTGCGGCGTGTGCTCTTCACGCTGTCCCGCGGGTATTTCACACCCGCAGGTTGCAATGCTTGCGCGCAGACTTAACGGCAAGTATATAGAGCCTAAATCAGAGCACTTGGAAAAACGCGTTGAGGAAATTAAAGAGGGCGCGTTTACCGAGATTATAGAGTCGCTTATGGGCAAGCCGGTTGAAGAGCTTAAAGAGCTTTACAACAACCGCGAAATTGAGAAATAAGGAGGCGCGCAGATTATGTATTCAAAAGAATTTGAAAAATCTTTAAAGGCGGTTGAGGCTGCAAGAGAAGATAACATTGCATTAGAGCCGCGCCGTATGACCGCGGACGAAAAGGACGCCCTTTTGGCGGCTTACCACCCCGATTATAAAAAGAGTGAATTTTCCACCCTTAAAATAGGACCGAACAAGGGCGAGCAGGTGCCGCACGAGCTTTGCGAAATGCTTGAGGCGCACAGCCGCATTAAGGCGGATGACGTTGATTTAAACAACGTTACATATGATGTTGACGTGCTTATAATCGGCGGCGGCGGCGCGGGTGCTTCGGCCGCTATTGAGGCGGATAACGCCGGCGCTAAAACTATGATAGTTACAAAGCTGCGCATAGGCGACGCCAACACAATGATGGCTGAGGGCGGTATTCAAGCGGCTGATAAGCCGAACGATTCGCCTGCTATACACTTTGTAGACGCATTCGGCGGCGGCCATTTTGCGGCAAAGCGCGAGCTGCTTTCAAAGCTTGTGTGCGACGCGCCGGAGGCTATTAAGTGGCTTAATGAATTAGGCGTTGAGTTTGATAAAACGCCCGACGGCACCATGGTTACCACCCACGGCGGCGGTACTTCGAGAAAGCGTATGCACGCCGCAAAAGACTACTCGGGCGCTGAAATTATGCGCACCCTGCGCGACGAGGTTTTAAACCGCGGTATTCCGGTTGTGGACTTTACCTCGGCTATTGAGCTTATTCTTGATGAAAACGGCAACGCCGCAGGCGCGGTGCTTATGAATATGGAAACAAAGGAGCTTATGGTGGCGCGCGCCAAAACCGTTATTATTGCAACGGGCGGCGCGGGCAGAATGCACTATCAGGGCTTCCCGACCTCTAACCACTACGGCGCCACGGCGGACGGACTGGTGTTAGCTTACCGTGTAGGCTCAAAGCTTTTGTATGCCGATACGCTTCAGTACCACCCCACGGGCGCGGCTTTCCCGCAGCAGATATTCGGCGCGCTTGTTACCGAAAAGGTGCGTTCCTTAGGCGCTAAGCTTGTAAACCGCGACGGTAAGGTATTTATGCACCCGCTTGAAACGCGCGACGTTGCGGCGGCTTCCATTATAAGAGAATGCTCCGACCGTGATGAGGGCGTAGACACAGGCAGCGGCAAGGCGGTTTGGCTTGATACCCCGATGATTGAAAAAATCGGCGGCGAGGGCACTATTGAGAAGAGAATACCCGCGATGATGCGTATGTTCGCAAGCTACGGCATTGATATCCGTAAGGAGCCGATACTTGTATACCCGACGCTTCACTACCAGAACGGCGGTATAGACATTAACGTTACGGGTATGAGCACCTGCGTTGAAAACCTGTACGTTGCGGGCGAGGCAGTAGGCGGAATACACGGAAGAAACCGCCTTATGGGCAACTCTCTTCTTGATATAATCGTATTCGGCAGAACTGCGGGCAAAAACGCGGCGGCAAAATCAAAGGACGTTAAGGTGGGCAAATTAACCCTTGAACACATTAACAAATTTGACGCCGAGCGCGAGGCGGCAGGCATTAAGACCGACGCCGTATCGCCCAAGCTCCTACCCGATTACAGAAGACAAAAATAATATAAAAACACAATATCCGAACCCCGAAAGGGGCTCGGATTATTAAGGGGTTTAAAAATGATTACCGATTTACTTGAGGCACTGACTATATTCTGCTTTGGGCTTTCGTGGCCTATTTCCATTCGCAAATCCATAATTTCGCGCACCGCAAAGGGCAAAAGCCTTTTCTTTGAAGTATTCCTGCTTATAGGCTACGCCTGCGGAATTGCGAGGAAGATTATACAGGTAATGGCCGGCAGCTCAGGCTTCATATTTTATTTAAGCTTTTTCTTCTATGTGCTTAACTTTATTGAAATTTCAATAGACGTGGCTCTTTATTTCAGAAACAAGAAGTTAGATGAAATAGCCGATCGCGAACGCGAGACTGCAAACGTATAAAACGGTTATAATAATATAAAAGGAGGCGGCGTGTTGGAGCATTCTTATGTATCGCGGGCAACTATCGGCAGAATACCTGTTTATTTACGATATCTTAAAAATAATTACCACAGCACCGAGAATATTTCAGCCACCGCCCTTGCGCGTGCTTTAGGTCTCGGCGAGGTTCAGGTGCGAAAGGATCTCAGCGCCGTAAGCGGCGCTGGCAGACCGAAAACAGGCTACAATATAGGCAAGCTTACGCAGGCGCTTGAGGATTTTTTGGGCGGCGAAAGCAATGTTGTAATAGTGGGAGCAGGCAAGCTCGGCAGAGCGCTGCTTGATTATTCGGGCTTTAACGATTACGGTCTTCATATATCCGCCGCATTTGATAACAGCATTAAAACAGCCGAAAAAAGCAACACAAGCAAGCCCATACTTCCGGCGGATATGCTTGAAAGCTTTTGCGGTGAAAACAATGTTAAAATAGGCATTATAACCGTACCGGCGGAAGCTTCTCAAGCGGTGTGCGACCGGCTGTTAAACTGCGGCGTTAAAGGCATATGGTGCTTTGCGCCCTGTACGCTTAAGGTGCCTGACGGCTTTCCCGTGCAATACGAGAATATGGCGCTTTCATTAGCTCATCTTAATAAGAAAATATAAGTAATCGGACTGCAATTGCAGTCTGGTTTTTGCATTGAATTTGTTATTAAAACAACAGCCTTTTCTCTGCTGACGCAGGTTTATGGTTTTGTACTTTTCTTCAGTCTGCTGCGCGGTACGAGCGCAAAAAGTCTTTATTTTTTTGAAAATGGGAACGGATTGCCACGCACCTTACGGCGGTCGCAATGACAAGACGACGGCTTGCTGCGCATTCCACGATGGTTGCAATAGCTAAACGGTATGTCATTCTGAGTGCGGAGCACGAAAGAATCCGTAATTCCTCTTTTAAAAGAGAACGGATTGCCGCGCACCTTACGGCGGTCTCGCCTGCCGGCTCGCTCGGTGCTTCTGCTTCGCAGAGGTGTCCACCGGACACCCGCACCGCAATGACAGATAGATAAAACGCATTTTGCGCGGCACGAGCGCAAACGGTCTTAAAAAATTCAAAAGCTTATAATCTGCATCAGCAAGTGTGGAAATATTTTTTACAACAGATAAGTTCACTTTTTAACAAAACCGCTGTAAATTGTGGTATAAAAATAGCATACGGCTTTAGGTCGTTTAAAATTATTAAGGGGTAAATTTATGAACAAAACAGCAGAACCGCCGTACACCTTAATGTACGGCGGCCGCTTTTTATTCCTTTATTTCGGGAAGTCCCGTAAGCGAGGTTAAAACCGAAAGTATTCCGGCAAGAATTGACGCCGAAACTACCACCTTCCAGTTAACCGACGCCATCACAGCCGATGTTCCTATTGTTGCTATTGCGGTTTGCGCCACTGTTTTAACAGCACGCACACCTGCGGCCTTTGCCCATTTTATTACTTTTTCTTTCATTACAGTCTACCCCCTACTTTAACATTTTATTAACTGTTGCCTGTACCTCAGAATAGTTATATCCTGCTTTTGTAAGGCTTTCCTTTCTTTGAGCGCCGTTGCCCCACAAGCCCCTTATAACTTCTTTGGCTATTTCGGCGTTCGATTTTTTTTGCGGCGTTTTAAATGCGGCGTTTACTATCTGCTGTATCTCGCCGTAATTATATCCGGCGGCAGTAAGGCGCTGTTTTCTTTCTTCGCCGTTGCCCCATAAGCCCGCTATGACCTCGCGCGCTGTTTCTTCATTGCTCTTTCTTGCTGTTACAGGCTCTGCTTCGCCCTTTATAAGCGTAGGATAATCGATATAAGCGTAATTCATATCAACATTGCCCTGTATGCCGTCTACACTGCCCTTGCTTGTATACTGCCACATACCGTACTCGCCCTCATAGGTGCAGGCGTCCGCCCACTGGGCTATCCACCGCGCCTTGGTATTATACCAAGAGTCTGTAAGGTAATTTTTGATCCAGTTAAGGTTAGCGTATATGCCTACCCATCTGCCTGCCGCCTCAATAATTCCCGTATAGGTTTTGGCAAACTCCAATATCTGCTCTTTGGTGCATTTGCCCGTTGTAGCGGCGTCCTCGATGTCGTAAAAAATGGGATAATCGGGTTTTCTGCCGTTTAACATTCTTAAGGTATGGTGTGCCTCGGAGCGCGCTTTTTCCACACTGTCCGCATAGCTGTATAAATACACGCCGTAGGGTATTCTCACACGTGCGCACTCGGATATATTGCGTTCAAACTCGGCGTCGTCCTGCTCCTTTATATCAGAGCCGTAGCCGCACCTTATAATTGCAAACTCCACGCCGCCTGCCTTGACCTTATCCCAATCAATCTTTCCCTGATGAGAGGAAACGTCTATTCCCTTTTTTAAAATGTCTTTCATAATTCTTTCTCCTTATTTTATTATCATTGCAAGCACCGCGCCTATCACGGCGCCTAAAATACCCGTTATAATACAGTTTATGATGATTTGCTTATAATGCTTAAAATCCTCTGCCGGCGCTTTTTCAACACAGTTAAGCCGCCGGTCGATAGCGTCCACCTTACAAGAGGTATTTTTCATTTGCTCCGCCATTTTTTCAACCGCGGCGGTAAGCCGCCTTATATCCTTCACCTCGGATTTTATTTCGTCGAGCTGATGAAATATGTTTTTATCCTCGGCTTCAAGTATTGCCAGCCTTTCGGAAAAGTCCCCTTCCAATTTGTCACCCCCTTGCTTCCTGCCGTAAACAATAATAACTCTTTTCCTGCCCGACATTCACCGTCAAAAAAAGACCGACTTTAAAAAAGCCGGTCATAAAAAATATAATTATAAGCATTTCGTCAGCGCTTTAAGCGCAGGGTATATATCCTTTTCGGCTATTCCCGCAAAGCAAAGCCTTATTTCATCGCTCTTATCCGTTTTTGCAAGCGCTATACCGGCGTTTCGGGCAGTTTTGTAAATCTCATCAGCACTGCCGTAAACCTTAACCGCCGCCGTAAGAGCGGATTCGTACAGCACATAACGGTTATTGGGCAAAAGCTCGCTTAACACACGGCAAAAAACACGGCTTTTTTCGCTGTACAGCTTTCTGAGCCTGCGCAAATGCTTTTCAAGCGCCCCCGTTTCTATATATTCCTTAAGGGCTAACTGCTCTACCTTTCCGCAGGTTTGGTTATATATATCCCGCCTTTTAACAAACCTTTCGCAAAGAAATGGAGGCAAAACCATATACGCTATACGCACGCTTGGCAGCAGCAGCTTTGAAAAGCTGCCTATATACACCGTTTTTTCGGGGTATACCGCCTGAAACGCCGTTACGCTGCGCGCGGTATATCTAAGCTCGCCGTTATAATCGTCCTCGATAATAAGCCGCTTACTCTCTGCCTCCGCCCAATTTATAAACCCGTTTCGGCGCGCAGCAAGCCCCGTAACGCTTATTTTTGAAAGCGCCGAGGGCTGCAAAAACAGCACGTCTGCCCCGCTTTTTTCAAGCTCATCCAAAACCGCGCCGTTTTTATCGCTTTTTAAGGCAAAGGTTTTTATTCCGAAATCAGAAAAAATACTGCTTGCCTGCTTAAAATCGCCGTTTTCCATAGCAACGGCACGCCCGCGCCCAATAATGCCGCACAGTATGTTAAGCAAGGGCCCCACGCCCGCGCCTATAACTATGTTTTCCGCCTTGGCAAGCACTCCCCTTGCCTTATAGGTATAATCCGCCAAAGCCGCCCGCAGCGCCGTCTCGCCCTGCGCTTCGCCGTAAGAGGTAAGCTCCCTTGTGTTTCTTAAAATCTCACGCACGGTTTTTTTCCAAATTTCGGTATCCGCCGCGCCAACGTCTATACTGCGCCCCGAAAAATCGTATTTAACCGTTTTTTCCTTAATATCGGAAGTATCAGAAACAGAAAAACGCTTTATTCCCCTTATAAAATATCCCCTTTGCGGCAGGCTTTCCGCCGTACCCTCAATGCAAAGCTTTAAATATGCGTTTTCAACCGTGGTACGGCTTACGTTAAGCTGAGCGGCGGCCTCGCGTATAGAGGGCAGTTTTTCCCCCTGCTTTATTATTCCGCTTTTTACAGCGGCGGTAATTTGACCGTACAGGCGAAGATAAACGGCGCCCTCTCCGTTTTTAAGGTTAATAAAATCTAAAAGCACGGCAAACTGTCCCCTTAAAAATAATTAAATTTGGCTATTTAAAAGTGTACACTTTATTGCTATAATAATAACACCTACCACATGAATATGCAATACTTTTTTATTAAAGGGGAAATAAAAATGAAAAAGAACAATCACCAAAAATTGCTTGATATAACCTTTATAGCGCTGTTTGCCGCGCTTTGCTACATAGCGCTTACCGTGCTTTTTATACCGTTTGCGAATATGTATATACACTTCGGCAATCTTATAGTTGTTTTGGCGGCGCTTTTAGTCGGCGGCTGGCAGGGCGGTCTTGCAGGCTCTATCGGTATGGGCTTTTACGATATATTCAACGGCCACGCCGATTCCTCGCCCAAAACCTTCATTTTAAAGCTGCTTATAGGTCTTGCAACAGGGCTTGTGTATAACTTTCTTAAAAACCGCAAAAAATACCCTGCCGCGGCGCTTTCGGTTTCGGGCGTAATTTCGCTTATGCTGAGTTCCGGCATACTTGCGTACACATTAAGTCAAAATCACGGCTTTGCAGGAAAGGGCGCATGGCTTTGCCCGTTATTTGCCATAGTGGGCGTGCTTTGCATAGTGTTTGCCCTTCTTAAAAACAAGCTTTCGCAAAAAACCGCTTCCGCCGTTGTGGGCGCCTCGTGCGGTATGCTGGTAAATCTTATAGGCGAAACCGCGTGGAAACTGGTTACCTATATGCTTGCAGGCTCAAGCTTTAAAGCGGCGTTTGCAAGCGCGGCGCTCGGTCAGGCGTCTACCCTTATAAACGCGGGAATAGCAATCGTAGGCGGCGTAGCGCTTTTCTGCGTGCTTGAAAAGCCGTTTACCAAAATATTGAACAAATAAGTAAAGGATATAAAAAACGGGCTGTAAAAGCATAAGCTTTTACAGCCCGTTTCAGTATGTCAAAAAGCTGTCATTGCGGTGCGGGTGTCCGGTGGACACCTCTGCGAAGCAGAAGCACCGACCGAGCCGGCAGGCGAGACCGCCGCAAGGCGCGCGGCAATCCGTTTTCCCCACTCCTCGTCATTGCGAACACCGTCAGGTGTGTGGCAATCCGTTTCTCTCTTAAAGGGTATTACGGATTCTTTCACGCTATGCGTTCAGAATGACATAACGCTTAGCTACTGCGAAAACGTAAGGCGCGTGCATGTACTTTCGCTTACCTGACATATTGCTCTTAATAAGCCTTGCCCCAGTAAAGCATATGCTTTGCCTTTTTGCCGCAGCAAACGCACTTGCCGTCAATTTCCTCCTGCTCAAACGGAATACAGCGAGAGGTAACGCCGGCATATTCCTTAAGCTTATCCTCGCACTCGCGGGCGCCGCACCACATAGCCTTTATAAAGCCGGGCTTATTATCGGCAATATCCTTCATCTCGTCAAGCGTGTGCGCGGTAAAGGTCATATTTGCCCTTCTTTCAAGCGCCTTATTATAAAGCCCGTCGCGAACGGCATTTAAAAGCTCAGGTATTTTTGCTTCAAGCTCGTCAAGCGAAACCGATATTTTTTCGCCGTTATCCCTGCGAACAACTATGCAGGAATTGTTTTCAATATCCTTAGGTCCAAGCTCAATTCTAAGCGGCACGCCCTTCATTTCATACTCGGCAAACTTCCAGCCGGGGGTCTGCTCGGACGTATCTATTTTGGCGCGGCATATCTTTTTAAGCCTGCCGTAAACCTCGTTTGCTTTATCAAGCACGCCCTCTTTATGAGCGGCTATCGGTATTACTACCGCCTGTATCGGCGCAATCGCCGGCGGCAGTACAAGACCGTTATCGTCGCCGTGGGTCATTATTATAGCGCCTATAAGACGTGTTGAAGTGCCCCAAGAGGTCTCAAACGGCGTAACGGGATTGTTATTTTTATCGGTATACTCAATTTCAAACGCTCTTGCAAAGCCGTCGCCGAAATAATGCGAGGTTCCGCTTTGAAGCGCCTTTCCGTCGTGCATAAGGGCTTCTATTGTGTATGTAGCCTCTGCGCCGGCGAAACGCTCTTTTTCGGTTTTTTCGCCCTTTACAACAGGTATTGCAAGGTATTTTTCCGCAAATTCGGCGTATACATTAAGCATACGAATGGTCTCTTCCCTTGCCTCTTCGGCAGTAGCGTGCAGGGTATGGCCCTCCTGCCATAAAAACTCGCGCGAGCGTAGGAAGGGACGTGTGGTTTTTTCCCATCTTACAACGCTGCACCACTGGTTATAAAGCTTGGGCAGGTCGCGGTAAGAGTGAACTATATTCTTAAAATGGTCGCAGAACAGCGTTTCCGAGGTAGGTCTTACGCAAAGGCGTTCCTCAAGCTTTTCTTCGCCGCCGTGGGTTACCCACGCAACCTCAGGTGCAAAGCCCTCTACGTGATCCTTTTCCTTTTGAAACAGGCTTTCGGGTATAAACATCGGCATATAAACGTTTTCGTGGTCTGTTTCCTTAAACATACCGTCCATTATATGCTGAATATTCTCCCATATCGCATATCCGTAAGGACGGATTATCATACAGCCCTTTACCGAAGAATAATCTATAAGATCTGCTTTAAGTACAACGTCCGTATACCATTTTGCAAAATCCTCGTCCATTGAGGTTATGGATTTTACCAACTTTTCTTTTGCCATATCGGGGAGCGCCGAAAGCGCCCGCGTCCCCACCTTTCATATTCTTGTATCTTTTTTATTATAAAGCAAGACGACGCATTTTGCAACATTTTTTAGCCGACTTCTTTAATATCGGTAATCTTTTTAAAAAAATCATAAAAAATCTATTGACAAATGCGTAAGAAAAACATATTATTTATTTGTTCAGAATTATTTGGGAGGCATACTTTTTATGGTATTCGAAAAAATTAAAGAAATTTTAGCAGAACAGCTCGACGCAAACGCCGACGATATGACTATGGACACAAAAATAGCCGACGATCTAAACGCCGACAGTCTTGACGTGGTTGAGCTGCTTATGTCGATAGAGGACGAATTTGAGGTTGAAATTCCCGATGAGGAAATAGAAAACCTTAAAACAATAGGCGATGTTGTAGAGTATATTCAAAACAATATGCAGTAATTAAAAAACCGCTGAATAAGCGGTTTTTTTACTATATGCTTTTTCAGTGTACGCAAAAAAATCCGTAATTCCCCTTGAAAAAGAACGGATTGCCGCGCGCCCTGCGGCGGTCTCGCCTGCCGGCTCGGTCGGTGCTTCTGCTTCGCAGAGGTGTCCACCGGACACCCGCACCGCAATGACAGTGAAAGCAAATCACCCTGCAAGCTTGGCTTTTTTACCTTTTAGGGTACGGTAAATCGGGCAATCCCAAAATATAATCCGCAGAAACATTATAAAACCGGCACAGCGCTCTTAAATCGCAAAGGTTAGGCTCTGTTTTACCGCATTCAATAGAAGAGAGCTTACTTTGGGTCATTACGCATTTTTCACCTACTTCCCTTTGTGAGTGTTTAGGCTCAAGGTCGGTTCTTAGATCCTTTAGTATTTCATTATATTCCTTCATAAATCCTCAATCCTTGTTTTTTTACAATTATAGCATAGAAAAAATCACTCATTGGCTTTTAGTTAAAAATTTTCTATAATATTTTTTAAGCTATAACCCAAGGAGAAAATAATTACGGAAAAACGCAAACAAGCATTAAAAACAGCCCTGCCGCTATCTGTAAGGATAACCGCAGGGCTTGAATTTTCAATTATTCCGCATTACGCATTCCGAATTCCGAATTATTTAATCGGGTACGTCCAGCCATTTGTATCGGGCAGCTTGCCCCACTGAATACCTGTTAAGGTATCGTAAAGGTGCTGCGTAACCTCGCCTATTTTGCCGCCGTTAATAGTGTACTTAACGTCCTTATAGCAAAGCTCGCCTATCGGGGAGACTACCGCCGCGGTGCCGCAGCCCCACGCCTCTTCAAGCTTGCCGTTTTTAAGCGCCTCGCCAAGCTCGTCTACGCTTAAAAGCCGCTCGCTTACCTTGTAACCCTCGTCCTTTAAAACCTCTATGCAGGATTTGCGGGTAATACCCGGAAGTATTGAGCCTGTAAGCGCGGGAGTTACTATTTCGCCGTTAATTTTAAACATAACGTTCATAGCGCCCACTTCTTCGATATACTTGCGCTCCACGCCGTCAAGCCACAAAACCTGCGAATAGCCCTTTTCCTCGGCTTTTTCGCCTGCGCGGTTGCTTGCGGCATAGTTTCCGCCGCACTTAGCGTAGCCCGTGCCGCCGCGTACCGCGCGCACGTCCTTATCCTCGATCATAATTTTAACGGGGTTAATGCCCTCTTTGTAATAGCTGCCCACAGGGGACAGAATAATAACAAAGGTGGCGTGGTGAACTGCGTGAACGCCCAAGTTTTCGTCATTGCCGAACATAAAGGGGCGAATGTAAAGCGAGGTGCCCTCTGCCGACGGGGTCCAGTCCTGTTCAAGACCGATAAAGGTATCCAATATCTGCATAAAATCTTCTTCGGGTATCTGCGGCAGGCAAAGGCGCTCGGCAGAGTTGTTCATACGCTTTATATTCTCGGTCGGGCGGAAAAGCTGCACCCTGCCGTCCTTGCGGCGGTACGCCTTTAACCCCTCGAATATTTCGGAACCGTAGTGCAGCACGGTAGAAGCCGGGTGCAGCGAAATATTGCCGAACGGCACGATTCTCGCGTCATGCCAGCCCTCCTCGCGCGAATAGTCCATCATAAACATATGGTCGGTGAAAATTTTGCCGAAGCCCAGCGTGCTGCTGTCGGGCTTTTCCTTTAAAACGGGAGCCTTTGTAATTTTAATTTCCATTTTAAACACGTTCCTTTCAAAGCTCTGCACCTGTTTTAAGCGCCTTTAGGTTTACGTCCAGCATATCGGCATGCTTTGCGGAAATAACCTTTTTAAGCGCCGATAAAACGCTTTCCTCTTTAAATTCGCCCATAACCTTTAAAATATTGCCCATAAGTATCATATTTGCAAGGGTGGGTATGCCGTTTTCGTTTGCAAGGCGGGTTGCGGGCACGTAATAAGCCGTAACGTCGGTGCGGTTTACCTTGCGCTCAACAAGCGTGGAGTCAACAAATATTGTGCCGCCCTCTGCCACGGCGCTTTCGTAGCGGTCAAGCGAGGGCAGGTTCATGGCTATTAACACGTCAGGTCTTGAAACTATGGGCGAGCCTACGGGGCTGTCGCTTATAATAACCGAGCAGCTTGCCGTGCCGCCGCGCATTTCAGGCCCGTAAGAGGGCAGCCAGCTTACCTGCTTTTCCTCAATAAGCCCCTTATACGCCGCAAATTTTCCCGCAAAAAGTATGCCCTGACCGCCGAAGCCGGCGAATAAATACTGCGTTGTGCTCATTTTGTTTCCTCCTTTGCGGCTGACCTGTCCTTATAAACGCCGAGGGGATAGTAGGGTATCATTTTTTCCTCTATCCATTTAAGGGCGTTCTGCGGGGTAAGCCCCCAGTTGGTCGGGCAGCTTGAAATAACCTCTACAAGCGAAAAGCCCTTGCCGTCAATTTGATTTTGGAAAGCCTTTTTTATAGCTTTTTTCGCGTTTTTAACGTTTTTAACGTTGTTTACGGCAACGCGCTCCAAATATTCCGCGCCGTCAAGTTCGGAAAGCAGCTCGCACACCTTAACGGGGTAGCCGCACTGCGTTACGTCTCTGCCGTAGGGGGAGGTCTGCGTTACCTGACCGGGCAGAGATGTAGGCGCCATTTGTCCGCCCGTCATACCGTATATTGCGTTATTTATAAATATAACGGTTATGTTTTCGTTTCTCGCGGCGGAGTGCACCGTTTCAGCCATACCTATTGAGGCTAAATCGCCGTCGCCCTGGTATGTAAATACTATATTGTCGGGCTCGGCGCGCTTAACGCCGGTTGCAACTGCGGGCGCTCTGCCGTGAGACGCCTCAATCATATCGCAGTTAAAATAGTTATAAGCCAAAACCGAGCAGCCCACGGGCGCTATGCCTACGGTTTTGCCCTCTATGCCTAATTCGTCAATAACCTCCGCTACAAGACGGTGTACTATACCGTGAGTGCAGCCGGGGCAATAATGGAACGGCGCGTCTGTCAGCGCGTGGGGTTTATCAAATACTACCATTATTTTGCACCTCCGTTTTCTGCGGCTTTTTCTATTGCCGCAAGCACCATATCGGGCGAGGGTATCATACCGCCCGTGCGGTTGCAAAGGGTTACGGGCACCCTGCACTCCGTAGCAAGCTTTACGTCCTCAATCATCTGACCCATTGAAAGCTCAACCGAAATAAACTGCTTTGCGGTTTGCGCCGCCTTTTTAAACGGCTTTTCGGGGAACGGCCACAGGGTTATGGGGCGTATCATGCCCACCCTTATGCCCTTTTTGCGGGCTTCGGTTATTGCGTTTTTTGAAACGCGCGCCGCTATGCCGAACGCCGCTATTACAATTTCGGCGTCCTCGGTCATATATTCTTCATACATAGTCTCGTTTTCTTCTACCGTTTTATAGCGCTCGTAGCGCTCAAAATTAAGCCTTTCAAGCTCTTCGGGCACAAGCGACAGTGAGTTTACTATATTATGCTTTCTTGCCATTTTGGTGCCCGTGGTGGTCCATGGTTTATCGGGTTGCGGCTTAATATCGTAATTAAGTGATACAGGCTCCATCATCTGCCCCATTGTGCCGTCTGCTAAAATCATAGAGGTCATACGGTATTTATCGGCAAGCTCGAAGCCCTTAACGGTAAGATCAGCCATTTCCTGAACGGAGGAGGGGGCTAAAACTATCATATGAAAATCGCCGTGCGCGCCGCCCTTTGTAGCCTGAAAATAATCGGATTGCGAGGGCTGTATGCCGCCGAGTCCCGGTCCGCCGCGCTGAACGTTTACAACAAGCGCCGGCAGATCCGCTCCCGCAAGGTAGGAAAGCCCCTCGCCCTTAAGCGATATACCGGGGCTTGAAGATGAGGTCATAACCCTGTGACCTGTGGAAGAAACGCCATAAACCATATTTATTGCGGCAATTTCGCTTTCAGCCTGCAAAAACGTGCCGCCTATTTTCGGCATTCTTTTAGCCATATATGCGGCAATTTCGGTTTGCGGGGTTATGGGGTAGCCGAAATAATGGCGGCAGCCCGCTGTTATTGCAGCCTCGGCAATTGCCTCGTTGCCTTTCATAAGAACCTTATCGGACATATTTTTCACTCACCTTTCTATTTTAATAATGCAATCGGGACACATGGTAGCGCAGAAAGCGCAGGCGATGCAATCCGCCTCGTTAGCCGCCTCTACGGGGTGGTGACCCTTTTTGTTGATCTTGTCGGCTGCAAGGCGCAGCACCTTTTTGGGGCATACGTCCACACAAAGTCCGCAGCCCTTGCAGTTATCGGTTTTAAACGTAAGTTTTGCCATTTTGTTACTTCCTTTCAGTTGATTTTAGGCTGTAATTTTATTGGATATAAACCGTTTATTTTGCCCTTTAAAGCGTCGTAAACGGTATTATGTACGGAGGTGCAGACTATCGGCAAACCCGACAGTCCTGATACCTCGTCTGCATACGGCAAGGACGATAAAATATCTTCTGGCGTTGTTTCTTCCCCCAAGTTTGAGTTGTTCACAATCCCCGTAAATTTAATGCCGCCCGCATACTCTATTTCGCGCATAACCTCTATTGTCTCCGCCGCCCTGCGGGTTAAGGGGCGAAAGCAGTTTATAACCATAAGCATATCGTAATCGTTTTCTTTGATTATTGCGGGAGCCAAACGTCCGAGAGCCAGCGCGCCGCGGTCGTCGCCGCCTATGTCGAGAATAAACCTTTTGTCCTTACAGTCGGTTATCATATACATTTGCTGCGGCATTGCGGGAATATCAATGTTCGTTCCCGCATATTCCGAGCAGATAAGCTCTATACCCGCGCTTTCAAGCTCCTTTGCGCTGTCCTTTGTTCTGAAATATGGGTTTACAATATCAAGATCGGCTATTGCAACACTGTTATACTGCTTTTTAAGGTCAAACGCAAAGTTTACCGCAACATTTGTTTTGCCGCTGCCGTAGTGCCCGCAAAGCAGGGTCAGTCTTTTAAATTTCATATAATCACCACCGTTTTTAATTGGGAATGCGGAATTACAGCTTATTTCGCTGAATTTTGCCGCTTGTGGTTTTCGGCAGGCTATCCTTAAATACTACAATTCGCGGATATTTATATGGCGCGGTGTGCGCCTTAACATAGGTCTGAATTTCCTTCTTAAGCTCCTGTGAGCCTTCAGTGCCCTTAACCAGCACTATACTTGCCTTTACCACCTGCCCGCGAACGGGGTCGGGAGCGGCTGAAACGCCGCATTCAAGCACATAGGGCAGCTCCATTATAACGCTTTCTATCTCAAACGGCCCTATACGGTAGCCCGACGACTTAATAACGTCGTCAATTCTGCCCACATACCAGTAAAAGCCGTCCTCATCTCTCCAAGCGGTGTCGCCCGTGTGGTAATAGCCATCGTGCCAGGTTTCGTCGGTCTTTTCCTTATCGCCGTAGTAGCAGGTTGCAAGACCGCAGGGCAAACCGTTTTTAATATTTATCACTATTTCGCCCGTCTCGCCTGCGGGAACGGATTTGCCGTCCGCGTCGATAATATCAACATCGTATATCGGTGCGGGCTTGCCCATTGAGCCTATTTTGTGCGGCTCGCCCGTCATATTGCCTATAATCATTGTGCTTTCGCTCTGCCCGAAGCCCTCTAATATCTGTAGCCCCGTAGCCTTTTCAAACTGGCGGTATACTTCGGGGTTTAAAGCCTCGCCCGCCGTTGTCATATGCTTAACGGATGAAAAATCGTACTGCGAAATATCCTGCTTTATCATCATTCTGAGCATTGTGGGCGGCGCGCAGAATGTGGTAATGTGATATTTTGCGAACATAGGCAATATATCCGCCGCGTCAAAGCGGTCGAAATCGTAAACAAAGGTTGCCGCCTCGCACAGCCACTGCCCGTAAAGCTTGCCCCACATAGCCTTTGCCCAGCCCGTATCGGAAATTGTGAAGTGCAGACCGTCAGGGTCAACATTGTGCCAGTATTTCGCGGTGTGGAAGTGACCGAGCGCGTATTTATAGCTGTGCGCCGCAATTTTCGGGTAGCCGCTTGTGCCGGAGGTGAAGAACATAAGCATAAGGTCGTCGCCGCAGGGGGCGTCCGCCGTTCTTTCATAATGGGTGCTGTATAGCTTGTATTCCTCGTCAAAGCTGCGCCAGCCCTCGCGCTCGCCGTTTACAATAAGCTTTATAAGCGGCCCGCCGTAATCCTTTTCGGCAATATCGGCTTGGTGGGCGGTGTCGCCGTCCGCCGTGCAGATTATCGCCTTAACTCCCGCCGCCTTAAAGCGGTAGCTGAAATCGTGCTCCTGTAACTGATTGGTGGCGGGAATTGCAATAGCGCCGAGCTTATTAAGCCCTAACATTGCAAACCAAAACTGATAGTGGCGTTTAAGCACCAGCATTACGCGGTCGCCCTTTTTAATGCCTAAGGACTTAAAGTAGTTTGCACACTGGTTAGAGGCTTTCTTTAAATCCTTAAAGGTAAAGCGGCGCTCGGTTTTATCCCGCGAAATATGCAGCATTGCAAGCTTTTCCGGGTCTTTTTCCGCCAATGCGTCAACAAGATCAAAGGCGAAATTAAAGCGCTCGGTGTTTTTAAAACTAATTGAAAGCGGCGTGCCGTTTTCGTTCTCGGTAATATCAATAAACTGCCTGTAAATTCTGTCCTTATTATCATCGCGCGAAATCGGAGTTATTTCTTCGCTCGGCTTTGTTCCCGTAAGCTCCGGTATCGGCTCGCCCGTCGGGTTTAAAACGATTGCGTAGAATATGCAGTCCCTGCCGTCCACCGCAATCATTCCGTGGGGGGTTGAGCTGTCGTAATAAATGCTGTCACCGGGGCCTAAAACTTCTTTATGCTCGCCCACCTGAACCTTTAGCTTACCCTCAATAATAAGGTCGCACTCCTGCCCTGTGTGGGTGGTAAGCTCAATATCGCGGTGCTGCGCTTCTTCGCTGAACACGCTTTTAACATAAAGCGGCTCGGCTATGCGGTTTTTGAAAGACGCGGCAAGGTTATAGTAGGTCATACCGTGCGCTTTTTCAATGCGCTGCCCCTCACCGCGGCGGGTCACGGTGTAGGATTTAAGGTTAGGGCTTTGCCCCTCGATAATATCGGTAACGTCAACGCCGAAAGCCAGTGCGCAGCGGTAAATAAAAGCAAAGTTTAAATCGCTCCTGCCGTTTTCGCAGGCAAGGTATTCTTCCTCGCTTACGGCGGTCTTCTTTGCCATATCGGCGGCGGTAAGCCCCTCAATTTCGCGCAGCTCCCTTATTCTGCCCGCAATTTCGCCTAATTTGAAATCAAGCCCTGTCATCTGTTCCATTTTTCTTACTCCCTTTCAAGGGACGGAAAAAGCGCCCGCCCCAAAGCTGTAACTTTGAGACGAGCGCCGAATTTAAAAACTTTTCGGTTACCCGCGGTACCACTCAAATTGCGGCATTAAAACCGCCCCTCTTGGAATCAAGCAATTCCTATGCATTTACGCAGCAATCACGGAGAGGGTCTACTCGCAAACACGCTTTCTTCCTCCCGGCTCAGAAGCTACAAACGCAAACCCCTATTAACAGCTTACACCAACCGCTGTCTCTCTTAAAAACAGATAGTCTGCGTCCTCTTCGTCGGCGCCTTTTCAATTTGATATTGGTATTTTATCACAGCTTTGGAAATTTGTCAATATTTTAATTCGGAATTACAGCTTATTCCTTTGGATCTTGCCGCTTATGGTCTTGGGCAGCTCGTCATTAAATACCACTATACGAGGGTATTTATAGGGCGCGGTGTGGTGCTTAACGTAATCCTGAATTTCCTTTTTAAGCTCTTCGGTCGGTTCTGTACCCTTTACAAGCACTATGCTTGCCTTTACCACCTGACCGCGAACCTCGTCGGGCGCGGCGGAAACGCCGCATTCAAGCACATATGGCAGCTCCATTATTACGCTTTCTATCTCGAACGGCCCTATGCGGTAGCCCGAAGACTTGATAACGTCGTCCACTCTGCCCACATACCAGTAAAAGCCGTCCTCGTCACGCCACGCGGTGTCGCCCGTGTGGTAATATCCGTCATGCCATACCTCGTCGGTCTTTTCTTGGTTTTTATAATATCCCGCAAACAGTCCGCAGGGCACTTTATCCGAGGTTTTAACCACAATCTCGCCTGTTTCGCCGTCGGGCACGGGGTTGCCGTCGGGGTCTAATATATCTACGTCATATGCAGGCGTGGGCTTGCCCATTGAGCCTAATTTATGGCTGTTGCCCATAAGGTTTGCTATCATTAAGGTAAGCTCTGTCTGCCCGAAGCCCTCCATTATTTGCAGTCCCGTAGCCTTTTCAAACTGTCGGTAAACCTCCGGGTTTAAAGCCTCGCCCGCCGTGGTCATATGCTTTATTGAGGATAGATCGTACTGTGAAATATCCTGTTTTATCATCATGCGGAGCATTGTCGGCGGCGCGCAGAAGGTGGTTATGTTGTACTTCGCAAACATAGGCAGTATATCCGCCGCGTCAAAGCGGTCGAAATCGTATGTAAACACCGCGCCCTCGCACAGCCACTGCCCGTAAAGCTTGCCCCAGAGCGCCTTGCCCCACCCTGTTTCGGAAATGGTGAAGTGCAGCCCGTTTTCATCCACGCCGTGCCAGTATTTCGCCGTTACGTAGTGCCCCAGCGCGTATTTATAGTTATGCGCCGCAATCTTCGGGTAGCCCGTTGTGCCTGAGGTAAAGAACATAAGCATTAAGTCGTCGCCGCAGGCGGTATCCTCCGTGCGGTAGAAGTGCGCCGAGAAAAGCGGGAATTCCTCGTCGAAATTATGCCAGCCCTCGCGCTCGCCGCCCACCAGTATTTTGGTTTTAAGGGTGGGGCTTGCAGGCTCTGCCAAATCGACCTGATGCGCCACGTCGCCGTCGGCGGTACATACTATTGCGCTTACCTCCGCTGCGTTAAAGCGGTAGTCAAAATCGTGCTCCTGCAAAAGGTTTGTTGCAGGAATTGCAACCGCGCCTAATTTATGCAGCGCCAGTATTGCGTACCAGAACTGGTAGTGGCGCTTAAGCACCAGCATTACGCGGTCGCCCTTTTTAATGCCGAGCGATTTAAAGTAGTTTGCGCACTGGTTAGAGGCGCGTTTCATATCGTTAAAGGTAAAGCGGCGCTCAACCTTGTGCTTATCAACGTGCAGCATTGCAAGCTTTTCAGGAGTTTTCTTCGCTATCTCATCAACAATATCAAAGGCGAAGTTGAATTTATCCTCGTTTTTAAACTCTATTTTTTGCAGCGCGCCGTTTTCGGCTTCTGTGCACTCAACAAATTTTGAGGAAACATATTCTTTATTGCCCGAATGTGCCGAAACTATTGTATCGCGTATAACGTTTTCCTTAACGTCCTCGCCGGGCAGCACCACCGCCACGAAAAGGCAGTCTCTGCCGTCTACCGCTATCATACCGTGGGGAGTTGAGGAGTTATAGTAAATGCTGTCGCCCTCGCTTAAATATTCCACATTTTCGCCTATCTGCACTTTCAGTCTGCCGCTCATAACAAAGTCAAATTCCTGACCGGAGTGCTTTGTTAAATGTATCGGCTTGTTTTGCAGCTCCTCGCTGTATTCATAGCGCACCCAATAGGGCTCGGCTATTTTTTTGCGGAAAAGCGGCGCTAAGTTCTGAATTTCTATTCCGTCCTCTTTAGCGGTTTCCTGCCCCTGACCCTTGCGGGTAACGGTGTAGGAGGAAAGGTGGGCACTCTGCCCTTCAAGTAAATCGGTTATTCCTATTCCGAAAGCCAAGGAACATTTATGAATAAAGGTAAAGGGGAAATCAAGCTCGCCGTTTTCGTAAGCCCTGTAATCTTCTAAGCTTACTTCGGTTTTTTTCGCCATATCCGTCTCGGTAATGTCGCATATCTCCCGCATTTCGCGAATTCGCTTTGCTACCTCTTTTAATTTATCGGTCGATACTGTTGCCATTTTTTACTTCCTCCTTAATGTAATTCAAATAAAAAAACACCCGTCTCAAATTTCTTTGAGACGGGTGTTGAATTAACACTCGCGGTACCACTCAAATTGCGGTTATAAAACCGCCGCTCTTCGGAATCAAACAATTCCTATGCCTTTACGCAGCAATCACGGGAAAACCTACTTAAATTTCAGCCCTCCGGCTCGGAAGTGATGGGTCAAACGAAATTATCACTGCCGGTTTGCACCAACCACCGACTCTCTTAAAGCTTTAATTTCAGACCGTCTTCGTCACAGCTTTTTAAGTTTGAGGTAATTATAGCACCATACCGGAAATTTGTCAACAGTTTTTTAAACAAAAAGCGTGCAGCCCTGTTTTTTAAAATATTCTATTTTTTCATATATAAGCTTTTCGGGCACCTTAAGCTCCTTTGCCAGACACTCTATACACATAAACTCGCGGCTTCCGCGGTTTATAAATTTTTTATGCGCGCCTATATCGTTAAATGAAAGCTCTTTCCCGCAATGCATACAGCAGGTCATTATTTATTCACCACTTTACAACGGTATACCAGACAGTCATACGGCTGTATATCGTGTATTATTGTGCCGTTTTTAACCGTTACGGTCT
>ENA-OURZ01000594-OURZ01000594.1-human-gut-metagenome-genome-assembly--contig:-NODE-594-length-48675-cov-15.991876_pt1 | contig 48675 bp, 40 predicted proteins | sample MGYA00242073_ERZ509195 | MGnify/ENA primary metagenome ERZ509195 (study PRJEB26280, sample SAMEA2338837) | human gut metagenome | biome: human gut; feature: human-associated habitat; material: faeces... | reverse complement strand
TATAAGCGTGGGTTCATCATATTTGGTGTGGTATCTTTAACTATGGGAAACTCCGTTTTCCCACTTGCTCACGGCCTGCGCGCTCACGTGGAGGGCTTTTGCAAGCTGCTCCTGCGTCATGCTTTTGGAGAGGCGCAGCGTTTTGATCTTGCTGCCGATGTCGATGTTCATAAAGGCAAAACTCCGTTTCTGTAAAGTGCGGACGTCCTTGATGAGTTCAGTATAGCCGATTGCAGGAAAACGCGCAATGGAGGGGGAGTTTCGCGCGCTCAAACGGCGGTTGAGAGCAAAAAGGACGGAAGATGCTTTTCTTCCGTCCTTTTTATGCAGTTCCAGTCGAATCAGTCGCCGACGCCGGGGTTCAGAACCTTGCCGACGTTCCACAGGTGCGCGACCTGCTGCGCGGCGGCCAGACGTTCCTCGGGGGACTCGTAGCTTGCGTGCGCGGTCTGCGCGCCGCAGTCGACACAGGTGACATAAACGCACCAGCCCTGCTCATCCTCCACCGTACCGGTGCCGCGGCAGTAGGGGCAGTCCTGCAATTCGATCTCATAAATCGGGTCCATGGTATTCATCCTTTCCTACCGCGCAAAATTGACAGTTTGCGCGGAAATAACCTAATGACCGTAGTATAGCAGGGAAACGGGCGCTTTACAAGCAAGAAAATAGCAAAAATGGGGCGCTCGCAAGCGCCCCGCTTTTTACACGTTTGACGACGGAACAGGAAGCTGGTACTTTTCCACGTAGGATTCGTACGTCTGCTGGAAGCTGCCGTCGGCAGTCTTGGCCTGGCGCAGCGTTTCGTGCAGGTTGAGGTTATGCGCACGGGCGTCGATGACGCAGCCGGCGATGTTGGAGCAGTGGTCGGATGTGCGCTCAAGGTCGGTCAGAAGATCGGAGAGGACAAAGCCAGCCTCAATGCTGCAATGGCCCTGCTGCATGCGCAGGATGTGGCGCGTGCGCATCTGCTCTTTGAGCGTATCGATGACCTGCTCGAGCGGCTCGACCTGTTGGGCGAGCGCGACGTCCTGCGAGGAGAAGGACTTGAGCGAGAGCGAAAGGATCTCGCGGATGGCGGAGGTGAGAATGGCGAGCTCGTTGAGGGCGCTGCCGGAGAACGTGAGGCCCTTTTGCTCCATCTCCTCAGCGGAGGAGAGAATGTTGACCGCGTGGTCAGAAATGCGCTCAAAGTCGCCGATGGTCTTGAGTAACTCGGTCGCCTCCTCGCTCTCGTCGCGGCCCATTTTCTGCGTGCTGAGCTTGACGAGGTAGGTGCCGAGGATATCTTCATAGTGGTCGCAAAGCTCCTCATCGTCGCGGATGCTCTGGGCGAGCTCGGGCGTGTTGTGGTCAAGGGCGGTGAGAGCGTTGTTCAGCGCGCGCACGGCGCAGTCCGCCATTTCGCGGGCGACGGTGCGGCTCTGGCGAAGGGCGAGGGACGGGGTGGGGAGAAGACGCTCGTCGAGCTCGGTCGTCTTTTCACCCTGCGTCTGGGGATCGTCGGGGACGATGCGGCAGGCGAGCTTTTCAAGAAGGCCGCCCGCGGGCAGGAGCATGGCGGTGCAGAGGACGTTGAAGACCGAGTGTGTGACGGCGATGCCCGCCATGGTGGCGGATTCATCCAGCAGCGCGGGCGCAAAAGCCGCGCGCACAATGCAGAAGACCGTCAGCAGCACGACAACGCCGATGACATTGAAGAGAAGGTGAACGACCGCGGCGCGGCGGGCGTTTTTGTTCGTGCCGATGGACGACAGCATGGCCGTGACGGTCGTGCCGATGTTCTGGCCCATGATGATGGGAATGGCCGCGGCATAGCTCACAGAACCCGTGACGGCGAGCGCCTGCAAAATACCGACGGACGCGGAGCTCGACTGGATGATGGCCGTGAGCAGCGCGCCGGCGAGCACGCCGAGGAGGGGATTCTGAAAGGCAACAAAGAGATTCGTGAACGCGGGGACGTCCTTGAGGCCCGCGACCGCGCCGCTCATCGTCTCCATGCCGAACATGAGCGTGGCAAAGCCGAGCAGGATCATGCCGGTGTCCTTTTTCTTGTTATCCTTGCAGAACATGTAGTAGATGATGCCGATGAGCGCAAGGACGGGAGTGAAGGATGAGGGCTTTAAGAGCTTGATCCAGAAGTTGCCGGAGTCGATGCCGCCAAGGCTCAAAAGCCAGGCCGTGACGGTCGTGCCGACGTTGGCGCCCATGATGACGTTGATGGCCTGACGCAGCGTCATCAGGCCTGAGTTGACAAAGCCGACCACCATGACCGTGGTGGCGGACGAGCTCTGGATGATGGCCGTGATGCCAAGGCCCGTTAAAAATCCGGCGAATACGCTGCCGGTCATCTTGTCGAGAAGAGAGCGGAGCTTGCCGCCCGCGCGGCGCTCGAGCGCCTGGCCCATCAGGTTCATGCCGAAGAGGAACAGGCACAGCCCGCCGATCATCGTGAGCACATTGAAAATATCCATATTTTCTATCTTTCCTTTTTTCTTTTTTGAGACTCTATTTATAAACAAGTAATAGTTTACGCGCCAAATGTCAAAACTGCCAGAGGAGAATTGTAAAATCTATGTAAAATACACAGCAGCGACGGAATACGGCGTGATTTGTGTCATGTTGCACAGTTTTTTTCGCATGAACTGGAAAAAAGTGCAGACACTAAGCGCAGCATTCGCCGCGGCGTCTGCCTCCGCGGCAAAAAGCAACTTGAAATGTCGGAGGAATCGTATGAAAAAAGACTTTATCGACACCAATGAATTCACAAAGCAGGAACTGCTCGACATCATCGACTTGTCGCTCGCCATCAAAAAGGCCATTAAGGCGGGCTACTATCCGCCCCTGATGCGCAACATGACGCTTGGCATGATCTTCCAGCAGTCCTCTACGCGCACGCGCGTCTCGTTTGAGACTGCGATGAGCCAGATGGGCGGGCACGCGCAGTATTTAGGCCCCGGTATGATCCAGCTCGGCGGGCATGAGACCATCGGCGACACGGGCAAGGTACTCTCAAAGCTTGTCGATGTCGTGATGGCGCGCGTCATCGAGCACAAGACGATCGAAGAACTCGCAAAAAGCTGCACCATCCCCGTCATCAACGGCATGTCGGACTACAACCACCCCACGCAGGAGATCGGCGACCTCTGCACGATCGTGGAGAACCTTCCGCAGGGGAAAAAGTTAGAGGACTGCAAGGTCGTGTTCGTGGGCGACGCGACGCAGGTGTGCGCGTCGCTCGGCTTTATCACGACGAAGCTCGGCATGCACTTTGTCCAGTACGGCCCCCAGGGCCACCAGCTGAATGAGCAGCACAAGGAGATCATGAAGAAGAACTGCGAGCTCTCCGGCGGCAGCTACCTTGTCACCGATGACCGCGAGAGCGTACGCGGCGCGGACTTCATCTATACCGATGTGTGGTACGGCCTCTACGAAAACGAGATGCCGAAGGAAGAGCGCGTGCGCGTCTTCCACGACTATCAGGTCAACCGCGAGCTGATGCAGCTCGGGAACCTCGGCTGTAAATTCATGCACTGCCTGCCCGCGACGCGCGGCGAGGACGTGACCGACGAGGTCGCCGACAGCGACGCCTCCCTCTGCTGGGAGGAGGCAGGCAACCGCCTGACGGCCATGCGCGGCCTTCTTGTCTACTTTACACGCTGCCGCAAGGAGCCGAGCGGTCTTCAGATCGCGGCGGCGAAAGAGGAGCTTGACAAAGTGCTTAGCGACAAGCTCGGCTGCGTCGAGGCCTACTGCGGCGTTTCGAAAGCGGAAAAGAGCTGAGATAAGTCATGGAGAAGAATCAATTCCGGCTCGCAGACGTCATTTTGTCGGTCATCTGCGTGGTGTTTGTCGCCGAGGCAGCGGCGCCGGTCGCGTCGATCGGCAACAGCCAGTATTTCTGGTGGATCTTTATGATATTGGCGTTTCTGCTGCCCTACGGCCTCATCGCCGCCGAGCTCGGCACAGCCTACGCGGGAGACGGCGGGCTCTATGACTGGATCCACGCGGCGTATCCGAACGGCAAGTGGGCGGCGCGTGCCTCGTGGTACTACTGGATCAACTTTCCACTGTGGATGGCGTCGCTCGCGGTGATGTGTCCCGAGCTCATCACGTTCATCACGAGGCGGAGCCTCGGAACATTCGGCTCGCTCATCGTGGAGCTTCTGTTCATCTGGATCGTCACGCTCATCGCGTGTTATCCCGTGTGCGACAGCATCATTATCCTGAACGTGAGCGCTGTCATCAAGATCGTGCTGGCGCTGCTGGTCGGCGGGCTCGGCGTGTGGTATATCAGCCGATACGGCTTTGTCAACGACATGTCGGCGCGGACATTTCTGCCGTCGTTCGACTTAAACAGCCTTTCGTATATCTCCGTCATCATCTTCAATTTCCTGGGCTTTGAGGTCGTGTGCACGTACGCAAACAACATGAGCGACCCGAAAAAGCAGATCCCGCAGTCTATCGTGACCGGCGGCATCGTCATCGCGGCCATCTACCTCTTCTCGGCGTTCGGCATCGGCGCGGCAGTGGATGTGCGTGAGATCAGCGTGGATTCGGGGCTTATCGACGCGGTGTCGCTCATTCTGGGCGGCAGCGGCGGCGTGCTCGTGGGCGTGGTGGCGCTTTTGTTCCTCGTGACGCTGTTCGGCAATATGATCTCGTGGTCGATGGGCGTCAATTCGACGGCGGCGCTGGCGGCGGACCACAACGACATGCCGCGGGTGTTCGCCAAGCGCTGGGCAAAGAACGACATGCCCGTCGGCGCGGCGGTCACGTCGGGCATTGTTGCCTCGTGCGTGTGTGTTTTGGGCGTGCTCATCGAGATGGCGTCGCCGGACTCGTCACTCTTCTGGAGCTTTTTCGCGCTGAATCTCGTGATGCTGCTTTTGAGCTACCTTCCCGTATTTCCGGCGTTTTTGAAGCTGCGGCGCGAGGATGCGAAGACGCCGCGCCCGTTCCGCGTGCCGGGGTCTGACACGGCGCTCAAATGGATCGCCTACGTGCCGATGGTGCTCATCGTCATTTCGATCATTTTCACTGCGGTCCCGCTCTCGTTTGACGCAGAGACGCTTGCGAGCTTTCTGCCCATTACGATCGGGTCGATCCTCAGCGTGGCGATCGGCGAGGTGCTGATCGCGCTGCGCGGGAAAAACGCGCGCAGCTAAGTATGGTTTCATCATAAGGAGACAAAGCTATGGCAAAACGAATCATCGGCACAACGCCGAAGCAGGACGGGTATCGCATGCCCGCCGAATTTGAGCCCCAGCAGGGCGTGTGGATGCTCTGGCCCGAGCGAAACGACAACTGGCGCGACGGCGGCAAGCCCGCGCAGAAGGCCTTTGCGGATGTTGCCAAGGCCATCGCAAAATTTGAAAAGGTCACGGTCGGCGCATCCGTGCGCCAGTATCAGAACGCGCGCGCCAAGCTCCCCGAAAATATCCGCGTCGTGGAGCTCGAGAGCGACGATGCGTGGGTGCGCGACTGCGGGCCGACGTTCCTTGTGAACGACAAGGGCGGTCTTCGCGCGGTGGACTGGGAGTTCAACGCCTGGGGCGGGCTCGTCGACGGGCTGTATTTCCCCTGGGACAAGGACGACCAGATCGCGCGCAAGATCTGCGAGATCGCGGATGTGGACAGCTACCGCACAGAGGGCTTCGTGCTCGAGGGCGGCTCCATCCACGTCGACGGCGAGGGCACGGTGCTGACGACTGAAATGTGCCTGCTCTCCGAGGGCCGCAACCCCGACAAGTCGAAAGAAGAGATCGAGCAGATGATCTGCGACTACCTCGGCTGCGAGAAGGTGCTGTGGATCAAGGACGGCATCGACCCTGATGAGACGAACGGGCACATTGACGATGTCGCGTGCTTCATCGCGCCCGGCGAGGTCGCGTGCATCTGGACGGAGGACAAGAACCATCCGTTTTATGAGCAGGCGCAGGCGGCTTACAGATTCCTGAGCGAGGCGACGGACGCCAAGGGTCGCAAATTAAAGGTTCACAAGCTCTGTCTGACGAAAAAGCCGTGCTTACTCGAGGGTGCGGATACCATCGACGCTGTGGAGGGCACCATCCCCCGCGAGGACGGCGAGGTCAGCATCGCGTCGTATATGAACTTTTTGATCGTCAACGGCGCGGTCATCTTGCCGCAGTACGGCGACGAAAACGACGCAGTCGCCATCGAACAGGTGCAGAAAATGTTCCCCGACCGCGAGGTCGTGGGCGTGCAGACGAAGGAGGTCGCCTTCGGCGGCGGCAACATCCACTGCATCACCCAGCAGCAGCCTGCGGTGAAGAAGTAAAAAAGAGTGCCGTCCGTGCAATAAATGTACGGGCGGCGTTTTTATGGTGCTTATGCAGTTTGCTCGCGGGCGATGCGGATGAATTCAGAGAGCACGCTCCACGGATACGAGCGGCTCAAGTATCCAAAGCAGATGGGATAGGACGCCTCGGGGCAGAGCGGGAGAATATGCAGGTGCGCGAGCTGCTCGGGCGAGAGCGCTGTGTGCAGCAGATTTTCCGGGCAGAAGCATGCGCCGACGCCCTGCTCGCAGAGCGCGAGCAGCGTTTCGACGTTTTCCGACGTCGCTTTGCTGACGGGCGAGACGCCCGAGGAGCGCAAAAGTCCGCGCCCGATGCGCCCGCCGATGTCTTCCGCGGAGCCGAGGACAAAGGGGCAGTCACACAGGGCACTTAGGTTTCCCGCGGCGATCTCGCCGCGGTGCGTGTCGAGGTCGATGCCGCACTGCGCGAGCAGCCCATCGGACAGGCACAGCACGATGTGCTCCAGATAGTAATCCTCAAGCACCACGCCGGGGAGCGGGTGTGGAAAGCCGGCGATGGCGAGGTCAATGCCGCCGCTGAGCAGCGCCTTCTGGATCGCGTCGTTCGAGCCTTCGAGCAGCGTGATCTCGACATTCGGATACTGACGCTGAAAAGCGGGGATCAGGCGCGGCATAATGGCGCGGCCGCGCGTATAGGCGATGCCGACGCGCAGCTCGCCCTTCTGATTTTCGGAGATGTCGCAGAATTCGCGTTCCATGGCCTGGCGCGTCCGGCCGATGGATTCGGCATAGCGCAGAAACGTGCGGCCCGCATAGGTGAGCTCAAGCGGCGTGCGGCGCACAAGGAGCGTGCAGCCGAGCTCCTTTTCAAGTCCCGCAATGTGGGACGAGAGCGACTGCTGCGTGATGTGCAGCGCTTCAGCGGCGCGGGTGAAGTTTTTCTCCCGCGCAAGCACGAGAAAATAGTCAAGAGAATGGAAATTCATGGGAACGCTCCTTTTACAGCTGTTTCTTGTAGAATATATCAATTTTAACAGTTTTACAAGCGCGAAGGCGGCAATTATACTGTGGGCAGTGGGTGCGGACGGCAGGAAAAAGATTCCCTTTTTCCGCCGTGCGTGCTAAGATAGCGATACTGTGTTGAGAAAAGGATAGGGAGGACTGGGATGGCTGCGATCGTTTTATTCTGCCTTGCGCTGCTCGTGTGCATCGTGCTGGGGACGAACATCCTCTACGCACTCCTGGCGGGGCTCGTGATCTTTACGCTGTACGGCAAAAAGCAGGGCTTTTCGTGGAAAGAGCTCGGGAAGATGATCTGCTCGGGCGTGAAGACGTCGGCAAGCGTGCTGCTCGTCTTTCCGCTCATCGGCATTCTGACGGCGTTCTGGCGCGCGTGCGGCACGCTGCCGTTCATCATCTGCTGCGCCGTCGACCTCATCCGGCCGGAGATCTTGCTGCTGATGACGTTTCTCCTAAACTGCGGCGTCTCGATGCTGACAGGCACGGCGTTCGGCACGGCGGCGACGATGGGCACCATCTGCGTGAGCGTCGGCATTTCGATGGGCATGGACCCCGTGCTGCTCGGCGGCGCGATGCTTTCGGGCGTATACTTCGGCGACCGCTGCTCGCCGGTCTCGACGAGCGCGCTGCTCGTGAGCGAGCTGACGGAGACGAACATTTACGACAACATCAAGCGCATGCTCAAGACGGCGCTCGTGCCGTTTCTTCTGAGCTGCGGCGTCTACGCGGCGCTCGGCATGGTGAAAAGCGGCAGCGGCGCGGCGGGCGAGCTGTGGTCGCTCTACGGGCGCGAGATGACGCTTCACTGGGTCATGTGCCTGCCGGCGGTGCTCATTTTGATCCTGTCGGTCCTACGCGTGAACGTGAAAAAGGCGATGTCGGTCAGCATTTTAGCGGCGGTCGTGCTGTGCATTTTCCTGCGGCATCTGGACGCGGTGATGATCCTCAGGACCGCAATCTTAGGCTACACGGCGTCGGACGCCGAGGTCGGCGCGATGCTCAACGGCGGCGGCATCATTTCAATGGTGCGCGTGGCGCTGATCGTGATGATCTCGTCGGCGTATTCCGGCATTTTTCGCAAGACGGGGCTGCTCGACGGGCTGTGCGGGCGTGTGACGGCGCTGCGCGACAAAACGTCGCCCTATGCCTCGATGCTGCTGACGGCGGTTTTGGCGAGCCTTCTCGCCTGCAACCAGACGTTGACGATCATCCTGACGAACCAGCTCTGCGCGCCGTCGCAGAAGGATAAAGAAGAATTTGCCATCAACCTTGAAAACAGCGCGGTCGTCGTCGCGCCGCTGATCCCGTGGTCGATCGCGGGGGCGACGCCGCTCTCGACCGTCGGCGCGCCGATGACGGGTATGGCGTTTGCGTGCTTTTTATACATCCTGCCGCTGTGCGAGCTCGTGCGGCGGACAGCGCAGCAGCGCGCGGCGAAAAAAACCGCCGCGCAGAAATGAGAAAGGAAGTTTGCATGAACGGAGAGACTTTACTGGCGGAAGCCATCGAAATGAAAGACGAGATCGTCGAGAACCGGAGAGCGATCCACCGCGCGCCGGAGGTCGGCGCGCACCTGCCGCAGACGGTTCAATTTGTCGAAGAAAAGCTGCGATTGCTCGGCTATGAGCCGCGCGAGCTGGGCGGCGGCGTGGTCGCGGAGCTCACGGGCGAGGATACGGGGCGCTGTATCCTGCTGCGCGCCGACATGGACGCGCTCAAGGTGCGGGAGAAGACCGACCTGCCGTTCCGTTCGGAAAACGGCAGCATGCACGCCTGCGGACACGATATGCATGCCGCGATGCTGCTGGGCGCTGCAAGGCTGCTCAAGGCGCATCAAAGCGAACTCAAGGGCACGGTGAAGCTCGTCTTCCAGCCCGACGAGGAAGGCTTCACGGGCGCGAAAGCGATGCTTAAGGCCGGTGTGCTGGAGGCGCCGGAGCCGCAGGCGGCGATGGCGCTGCATGTGAACTCCGGGACGCCGTCAGGCCTCGTGCTCTGCGGCAAGGGAACGTTTATGGCGGGTTGCACGCTGTTTCGCATCACGGTCAAGGGTGTCGGCTGTCACGGGGCAATGCCGGAGACGGGCGTCGACCCAATCAACATTGCCGCGCACATCTACCTTGCGCTTCAGGAGATCACGGCGCGCGAGCTGCCCGCGAAGACGCCCGCCATCGTGACAATGGGCAAATTCAGCGCGGGGCACGCGCCGAATATCATCCCGCAGGAGGCCGTGATCGAGGGCACGATCCGCACGTTCGACCGCGACGTGACCGCGCTGATCCTGCGCCGCATCGGTGAGATCGCGGACGCGACAGCCAGGGCCTTCCGCGGCAGTGCGAGCGTCGAAGAGCTCGCGAGCGCGCCGCCGCTCAAAAACGACGAGGCGCTGACCGAGCAGATGGCACGCTGCGCCGAAATGCTGTTCGGCGAGAAGAGCGTCTACCGCCTGCGTGAGGGCGGGATGGGCTCGGAGGACTTTGCGTCCTACACCTACGAGCTGCCGTGCGCGTATCTGTTGCTCGGCGCGGGCACGGCGCAGGAGGACGCGCACTACGGAAAGCCCATGCACAACGAGAGCGTCGTCTTCAACGAGAACATTTTACCGCGCGGGAGCGCACTGCTCGCCTATGGCGCGATGCAGTGGCTCGAAGACCGGCAATAAAAAAATCCGCTTACGAATTTCGTAAGCGGATTTTTTATAATCGGTTGTCGATGACTTAGCCGACGAGCGCCTCGGTATCCATGGCGATCATGAGCTCCTCGTTCGTGGGGATGAGGAGGACGGTGACCTTGGAGTCGGGCGCGGAGATGACGCGTTCTTCGCCGCGGACCTTGTTGGCGTCCTCGTCCATCTTGACGCCCATGAACTCGAGGCCGGAGGCGATGGCCATGCGCTGGGAAGCGCTGTTCTCGCCGACACCTGCGGTGAAGATGATGGCGTCCACGCCGCCCATCGCGGCGGCATACGCACCGATGAGCTTCTTCACGCCGTAGTTGAACATATCGACGGCAAGGCCGGCGCGCTCATTGCCCTGCTCGAAGGCCTCTTCGAGATCGCGGAAGTCGGAGCTGACGCCGCTGACGCCCATGACGCCGGACTTCTTGTTGAGGATTGTGAGCATCTCGGTGATGTCCATGCCGTACTTGTTCATCAGGTACTCGAGGATACCGGCGTCAATGTCGCCGGAGCGGGTACCCATGGGAAGACCGGCGAGCGGGGTGAAGCCCATGGAGGTGTCGACGCTCTTGCCGCCGTCGATCGCGGTGACGGAGGAGCCGTTGCCGAGGTGGCAGGAGATCAGCTTGAGCTGCTCGATGGGCTTGCCGAGCATATCGGCCGCGCGCTGGGAAACATACTTGTGAGAGGTGCCGTGGAAGCCGTAGCGGCGGACCTTGTCCTTCTCATAGTACTCATAGGGAATGGCATAGGTATAGGCCACGGGGGGCATGGTCTGGTGGAAGGCAGTGTCGAACACGGCGACCATGGGCACGCCGGGCATGAGCTCCTGGCAGGCCTTGATGCCGATGATGTTGGCGGGGTTGTGGAGCGGGGCGAGGGGATTGCACTCCTCGATTGCCTGCATGACCTCGTCGGTGATGACGACGGACTTGGCAAACTTTTCGCCGCCGTGGACGACGCGGTGGCCGACAGCGTCGATCTCCTTCATGGAGCCGATGACGCCGTTCTTCTCGTCGACGAGCGCGTTCAGCACGGCCTGGATGGCCTCGCTGTGGGTGGGCATGGAGACGGAAGCGGCCTTGATGGCTTCCTTGCCGGGAAGCTGGGGCTTATAGGTGAACAGACCGTCGATGCCGATGCGCTCGCACAGACCCTTCGCCAGCAGCTCGCCCGTGGTGGGGTTGAGCAGCTGATACTTCAGGGAAGAAGAACCTGCGTTGATGACCAGAACATTCATAAGTATACTCCTTTTTCCGAGGGCGCTTGCATTGCGCCCGAATTTCCGATAAAATAAGAATCAAATTAATCGGATGTACAATTCGATACAGAATATATTATAACAACTTTTTTCGCAAAGACAAGTAAATTTAACAAAACGTAACTCTTTTGTAACCGCTTTGAGAGGACTTCCATGAGGGTATTTGGTATAATATGCGAATATAATCCCTTCCACCGCGGCCACAAGTGGCAAATTGATGAATTGCGCCGTCTGGCAGGCGAGGAAGAGTACGCCGTCGTGTGCGCGATGAGCGGCGATTTTGTCCAGCGGGGCGATTTTGCCATTGAACGCGCGCATGCGCGCGCCGAGGCCGCCGTGCGCGGCGGGGCTGACTTGGTCCTTGAGCTGCCGCTGTCGTGGGCCATTTCGTCGGCGGAGGGCTTTGCCCGCGGCGGCGTGAGCATTTTGGCGGCGACGGGCGTGGTCGACACGCTGGCCTTTGGCAGCGAATGCGGTAACGCGGCGAAATTGCAGCGCGCGGCAAAGGCACTGCTGCGGGCGGATTTTCCTGACGCGCTGCGAGAGGAGCTTGCCAAGGGCCGGTCCTTTGCCGCGGCGAGGGAGAGCGCCGCGAGGGCGCTCATCGGCGAGGATGCCGCGGTGCTCCGGGAGCCGAACGATATCCTCGGCGTAGAATACTGCAAGGCGCTGCTGCAAAGCGGCAGTACCATCGCGCCGCTGGCAATATTGCGAAAGGTCGTCGGGCACAACGGGGGTGCGGCGAAGGGCTTCGCCTCGGCGAGCCACATCCGCGAGCTGCTCACGAACGGAGAGGACGCCTCCGCGTATCTGACGGCGGAGAGCGCCGCCATCTATGCGCGCGAATGCGCAGCGGGCCGCGCGCCGGTGACGATGCAGAATGCAGAGCGAGCGGTGCTTTCCCGGCTGCGCGCGATGTGCGAGGAGGACTTCGTCCGCTATGACAGCGGGAATGAAGGCCTTTATCGCCGGTTTTATGACGCAGCGCGGACAGCAGCGTCCGTCGACGAGCTGCTCTCCGCGGTGAAGACGAAGCGCTATGCCTATGCGCGGCTGCGGCGGATGCTGCTTGCGGCGTATCTGGACGTGACGGCGGCGGATGTGCCGCCGGAGGTCCCCTATCTGCGCGTGCTGGCGTGCAATGAGCGGGGACGAAAGCTGCTCAAAACGATCAAAAAAGCGGGAAGCGCACCGGTGCTGACCAAGAGCGCCGATGTGCGCGCGTTGAGCGAGGAGGCGCAGAAGCTCTTCGCTCTGACGGCGCGCGCGGCGGATCAATACGTGCTCGCCTATCCCGAGCTGCGCGCGGCCAGAGGCAGCAGCGCGTGGACGGAGGGGCCTGTGATCGTTTGAGCAAGGAACCGAGACCTCGAAAGGAGAACAGAATGAAAAAATGGATGACGCTGCTGCTTTGCTGCGTGCTGGCGCTGAATTTGACCGCCTGCGGCGCAGGAGCGCCCGGCGGGCCGGAGGACAACGCGCCGCCGCAGGCGAGCGTGCTGCACTTTGAAGTCGCGACGCAGATCTACGAAAACGAGTACAAGGCCGATGACGGCACGGTGCTTCTGGCGGAGCGCTACGAACTGCCGGTGCTCGAACTGCGCACGGAGGACGGCGAGCTCTACACGCTGGCGGAGAACGTGATGGCGAACGGCGGTGCGGGAAACCCCGCGCAGGTCACGGCGCAGAATGCCTTCAACACGGAGATGAACAACGTGCTCGCGGGTCTTGAGTCCGAGGCGGCGCAGATGGCCGCAGAGGCCAAGGAACTCTACGCGGAAAACGGCACATCGGTCTTTTTGAACGGAAGCTACTGGACGAACGAGCTGAGCCTGACGCAGACCTACATGACCGAGGGGGAGCTCCTGAGCATCGCGGCGGAGAACTACACCTACTACGGCGGTGTGCATCCGAATTCCGCCACCCGCGCGTGGAGCTTTGATCTGACGACGGGCGAATTCCTGACGCTGGACGCGCTGGCCTCGGAGGAGGGCGATTTGCAGGGAAACTCGCTGCAGGAGAGCATTTATTGGAATATCTACGAGCAGATCGCGCAAAAGGGCCTCAGCGAAGGATATTTTGACGATTATGACTCTTATTTGCAGGATTTCCCCACGCTCGCGACGCTGAACTTTACGGAAAACGGCCTGACGGTCACATTCGACCAGTACGTCATCGCGCCGTATGCGGCGGGGCCGCAGGTGTTCTCGGTGCCGTACAGCGAATTCTACAACGCGCTGAGCGAGCATGCGAAGACGATCCTGAGCGTGTCGCAGGAGCAGACCGTGACAGCGGATTTCAAGGCGGCGATCACACTGTGGGCGTGGTTCTTTATGAACACGCCGCCGATCGGAGATGCGCCGGACGAGACGGAGATCAACGGCTACACCTACTACAGTGCGGCGATCCCCGGCGTTTCGACGCTCGAGGACATGCACGATCTGATGTACCGCTACTTCGACAAGGCGCTGGCCGACCAGTGGTTTGAAGAGTCTGACCGCTACGCTGAGGTGAACGGCAGACTATACGTCCTGTCTGCTGACCGCGGCAGCGACGATTCCGTAATCGATGAGACGCACAGCGTGACGCTCGACGGTGAGAGCGGCACCGTGACACAGACCATCACCTACGGCGATTGGGACGAAGCGTCGCAGAGCTGGACGCCGAACGGCAAGGAGGAGAACTTCGAATATCCCTTTACCATCGTCGACGGCCACGCGGTGTTCTCAGCGTTCCCGTGCCCGTACTGATGAAAAGGCAAAAGAAAATTCTGGCTCTTATGAGCCAGCATTTTTTATGTAGCTTACCGGAAGCGCTCGCGGTGCGCGTGCATGATCTCAGCCAGCAGCACACCGTTGTCAGGCGGGGTGTAGGTGATGGCGTTCGCGCCCGCGGCGATGGTCTTGCGAATAGTCTCATCCTTCGGGCCGCCGGTGGCGATGATGGGAATCTCGGGATGGCGCTCGCGGAGCGCGGCGACGAGCTGCGGCGTTTCCGACGCGGCAGAGACGTTCAAAATGTCGACGCCTGCGGCGATACGAGCCTCAGTGTCCTGCGTGGCGGAGACGATGGTCGCCACGACCGGAATGTCGATGTGCGACTTGATGTCGCGCAGAATATCCGCCGAAACGGGCGCGTTGAGCACGACGCCGTAAGCGCCGCAGTGCTCAGCCTCCATCGCCTGCGCGACAGAGCGCGCGCCGGACGTGAAGCCGCCGCCGACGCCGCAGAACACGGGCATATCCGCCACGCTGATGACGGCGCGCACGATACGTGGCTGCGGGGTAAAGGGATAAACGGCGATCACCGCATCGGCATTGACGCTTGCGATGGTGGCAACGTCAGTGGAAAAGACAAAGGACTTGATCGTTCTGCCGAAGATGCGGATGCCGCTGCACTCGTTGATGCACTCGGGCACCATCAGCATATGGTTGCGGAGCTTTCCGCTGTAACTCGGCGTGGGCGTAGGGGTAAAATCGCTCATAAAAGCACCTTCCTTTCCGCAGGTAATAGATGACCGGTAAAATGTTATGCAGGGAAATTATTCGACATGAATGCTTGCACGCATGGCGAGAATCGTCTGCTCAATGAGCGTGTCAAGATCCCAGCCGAGCATTTCCGCGCCGCGCTCGATGACCTCGCGCGAGCAGCCGGCGGCAAACTTCTTGTCCTTGTACTTTTTCTTGACGGACTTGACCTCAAGATCGCTGACGCTCTTACTCGGGCGCATGAGCGCGACCGCGCCGATCAGGCCTGTGAGCTCGTCGGTGGCAAAGAGGACCTTTTCCATCTCGTGCTGCGGCTCGGGAAGACCGTCAAAGTGCAGGCCATAGCCGTGACTGGCGGTGGCGCGGATCAGGCGCTCGTCGAGACCGTTTTCACGCATGATCTCCTGCGACTTGATGCAGTGCTCGTCGGGATACATCTCAAAATCAAGGTCGTGGAGAAGGCCGACGATCTCCCAGAAGTCCGCCTCGTCGCCATAGCCAAGCTTTTCTGCGTACCAGCGCATCACGTCGGCGACGGTGTTGGCGTGCTTTAAGTGGAATTCACCCTTGTTGTACTGCGTGAGCAGCTCCCACGCCTGTTCTTTCGTATATGCCATAATGATGGACTCCCTTTGCTTATGGCTGCTCGTCCGTAAAGTGGACGTGATTGAAAATGTGGTCAGAGCAGAAGCAGTGGTACCCTGCGCACTTGCTGCAATAGCGGAACTGCAGCTCAGGATTTGTCACGTCCGTGCGGCCGCACACGGCGCATTTATGGCGGAAGCCCTGCGTCTGCTGCTGATACTGCTCCTGGCGCTGCTGGGCACGCACGGTGTTATGGAAGTGCGTGGCCTGCTTGCTCTGGTGGCGTTCGAGTCCCCAAAACCGTGTAAGCTCGGGCCAGAAGAAAATGACGAAATTCAAAAGCGCCACAATGGGCATGATGGAATAGTACCATCTGCCGGCGGCAATATAGCGCGCAATGTCGAAGAAGAAGTAGAATACGTCAATATACGCGAGCCACTTCATGCGGATGGGGAAGACGAAAAACAGCAGCACCTGCGCATCGGGATAGAGGAGCGCGAAGGCCATGAACATGGCAAAGTTGACATAATTTGCACCGTAGACGGGGATGCTGTAGCCCGTGATCAGGCTGACGATGCTCGCGCCGACGACGGTGAGCAGCATGCCGCTCAGGTAATACGTTGTAAACTTGGCCGTACCCCACTGCCGCTCGAGCGTCGAGCCGATCCAGTAGTAGAAGTAGCAGGTGATGAGAAGGTAAAACGGGCTTGTGCTCTCAGGGATGAGGACAAAGGTGATGAGCCGCCAGACCTGCCCGTGGAGAAGACCCGAGAGCGTGTAGGAGAAGAAGCTCAGAAAGTTGCCGTTCGAGAAGTTGGACAAAAGTCCCAGCACCACGTTGCCGATGACGACATAGAGCATCAGGTTGGGGATGCCAAAATTCGGGTGCAGGATACAGAAGCGGTCGATCGCCTGGTTGAGTTTTTTCAATACGGGATACCTCGTTTCGATCAAATAACATTTAAGAACATTATGACACAGCGGCGGGGAAAAGTCATCAATAAAGTTTGAACAAATGACCATTCCTGAATGGAATGAAGAGCAGAAATGCGGAAAGAAACGAATTCTTTCCGCATTCTTAACACTTGTTCACTTGAGATCGAGCTCGGGCGGGACGTCGATCTCCTCGCCGACGTATTTGCCGTTCTTTTTCCGCTGGCGCACGCACTCGGTCAAAAGATACTCGATTTGGCCGTTGACGGAGCGGAAATCGTCCTCTGCCCAGGCGGCGATGGCGGCGTAGAGCTTGGGGGACAGGCGCAGGGGCACCTGCTTTTTGGCGTTGTCGTTCATGGCAGCCTCCCAAAAAGTAGCGCGGCGCGCTTAATAGAGGCTTCCGGAGTTGACGACGGGCTGGGCGTCGTGGTTGCCGCAGAGCACCACCAGCAGGTTCGAGACCATGGCCGCCTTGCGTTCCTCGTCGAGCTCGACCGTGCCCTTTTCCGCCAGACGCTCAAGCGCCATTTCGACCATGCCGACCGCGCCGTCAACGATCATCTTGCGCGCGTCGATGATGGCGCTGGCCTGCTGGCGCTGGAGCATGACGGCCGCAATCTCGGGCGCATAGGCGAGGTAGGTGATGCGCGCTTCGATGATCTCAAGGCCCGCGTCGGCGACCTTGGCCTGAATTTCATCGCGGATGCGTGCGGCCACGACCTCGCTCGAGCCGCGCAGGCTCCCCTCGTCGGCCTGACCGTCGCCCGTGGTGTCGACGTTCGGGGCGACATCGTAGGGATAGAGGCGGACGATGTTGCGCAGCGCCGCGTCGCACTGGAGGGACAGGTATTCCTTATAGTTGTCCACGTTAAACACGGCCTTGGCTGTGTCGGTCACGCGCCACATTACGGCGATTCCGATCTCCACGGGATTGCCGAGACAGTCGTTGATCTTCTGGCGGGCGTTGTTGAGCGTCATGATCTTGAGCGAGATCTTCTTGCTGCCGCCCACCTCGACCGCGGTGGACGCGCCCTGCATGGCAGCGAGAAGGTCCGTGCCCTTGTGGCCGCCGTCCACATCGCCGGACTGGTTGAGCTTCGTCTTGGCGGCGGGGTTGAACGACGAGCAGAAGGGATTGACCCAGTAGAAGCCCTCGCCCTTGAGCGTGCCGATGTACTTGCCGAACAGCGTCAGCACCAGCGCCTCCTGCGGCTTCAGAACGCGCAGGCCGCACAGTGGGATCCAGCCGAGCAACAGCAGGATGACGCAAAGGACGACAAGGGGCAGAAAGCCCGCATTGATGCCGACGATCAGAAAAACGACCGCGGCGATGTAGAGAACAAGCTCGAGCAGCAGCACGAGCATGCCGTTTTTGTGACCGGTGATGATCTTTTCTTCCATAAAAAGCACCTCCAAACTTGATATCAAAATAATATCACAACAATATGAGATGTCAAGAGGAAAATGCAAAAAACCGACCGGTGATTACACCGGTCGGTGAAAAATCAATTATGTGGCAATGACAAACTGGAATCTATCTGGGTATTCCATCATCATTAAAATGTTTTTTCAAAGCTTTTTCTGTCGGGTAAATTGATAGAATCATAATAAAACATTGGATTGTTACAAGAATTATCCCTGCAAATCCAATCGTATTCTTATCACTATGGTATAACGGAATATGTATCGAGGCGGATGGTATAACCATTACCCATCCTATTTTCCACCAAAGTTTTCCACAATAGTCATGAGCAAATTTCCATGTATCCATATTTTTCATTGAACGAGTTGTTCTGTATCCTAACATGCTGTTTATATGTTTTGGGCAATGCTTCCACATCATTCTTCCTGCAATGACCATAACAATGGGAATGATCAAATCGCATAGTAACATAAACCACCAAAAGCACATAACATTCACCTCCAAAAGTAGAATTTGATAGAATTATTATGCTACAGCCCGTCAGAAAGCGCAAGCACAGCCGCGGTGGTTCGAGCCACCGCGGCTGTTTGGATGATCTGCTTTATGCGTAGTGGTATTTTTTCCGTCCGAGGAGAAAAAGCGTTTCTGTGACGATCAGTGTGAGCGCTTCGGCCACGGTGATGGCGAGCCAGATGCCGTTGATGCCGAGAAGTTTTGGCAAAAGAAGCACCGCGGCGACCTGAATGACGAGCGTGCGCAGGAACGAGATGAGCGCGCTGGCTGTGCCATTGTTGAGCCCCGTGAAAAACGCCGAACCGAAGATATTGAAACCGCAGACGAGGAATGAGAGCGCGTAGATGCGCAGCGCGTTAACCGTCATGTCGCACAGCTCCGCGTCGTAGCCGACGAAAAGATGTGCGATGGGGTTTGCCAGCAGGATGGACGAGGCCGTCATCGCAAGGCTCGTGATGAGCGTGACGGTCAGGCTCTTTTTGAGGAGGCTCTTGAGCTCGGCGTGATTCTTCGCGCCGTAGTGATAGCCGACGACGGGTGTGACGGCGATGGAATAGCCGAAGAAAAACGCCATGAAGATGAAGCTCACGTACATCAGAACACCGTAGGCATTCACGCCGTTTTCCTTGGCAATCGCCATGAGCTGCACGTTATAGAGTACGCCGACGAGAGAGGTCGAAAGGTTGCTGACCATCTCGCTCGAACCGTTGTAGCAGGCCTTGCCGAGGGCGCGGAAGTCAAAGCGCGGACGCGTGAGGCGCAGCAGCGAATCGTTCGGGCGGAGAAAGTAGACAAGCGGGATGAGCGCGCCGACAATCTGCGAAAACGCCGTGGCGAGCGCCGCACCGAGAAGCCCGAACGGGAACACGTAGACGAGCAGAAAATCGAGTACCATGTTCGTCAGCCCCGCGAACACCGTCACGCGCAGGCCAAAGTGCGGCTTTTCCGCCGTCGCCAAAAAGCTCTGGAAGCTGTTTTGCAGCATGAAAAAAGGGAGAGCAGCCAGCAGCACGCGCCCGTAGAGCACGCAGTCATCGATCGTCAGGTCCGTCGCGCCGACGGCGAACGAGATGGGGCGCAGGAAAACGATGCACACGCCGCTTAAAATCGCGCCGCCGGCGGCAAGCACGATGACGAGCATGGAGAAGATCTCGTTCGCTTTCCTGGGCTTACCCTCGCCGAGCGTTTTGGCGATGAGCGCGCTGCCGCCCGTGCCGATCATAAAGCCGACGGCGGCGAGCGCCATGATGACGGGAAAGATGAGGTTCAGCGCGGCAAACGAATTTTTGCCGACGAAGTTCGAGACGAAAAAGCCGTCGACAATGCTGTAAATAGAGGTGATGATCATCATCAAAATGCTGGGCGCGACAAAGCGCAGCAGCTTTTGATACGTAAAATGATCGGAAAGGGAAATCTGCATGGAAGAGCCTCCGATTATTTCAAAAAATATAAAAAAAGTCCGGTCACTGCTTGACCGGACGCATCCGACATCTCTCGACCGCTGCGGCTGCGGCCGCAAGTCCCCGATGACATTCAATTTGTGAACAATATTGTAGCATAAATCCGGACAAAGTCAAGTATTTGCACAAAATCTTCAAAAACTGATTGACAAAACGCACAAACATGGTAGAATACGATTCGGCGAAAGCCACAAGTGAATACTTCATCGAGAGTGGTTGAGGGATCGGCCCTATGACACCACGACAACCTGCCCGAAGAGGCAAGGTGCCAAATCCGACGAACGAATCGAAAGATGAGGAAGAGCAGAAAGCGCGATACTCTGTCGGTTCGACAGAGTATTTTTTGTTTTTCCCAACAACGAGAAAGGAAGAAAAGTAACCATGGCAAAACGTTTATTCACCTCCGAATCCGTCACCGAGGGGCATCCCGACAAGATCTGCGACCAGATCTCCGATGCGGTGCTCGACGCGATCCTTGAAAAAGACCCCAACGGCCGCGTGGCCTGCGAGACGACCGTCTCCACCGGCCTTGTTCACATCATGGGCGAGATCACCACGAGCTGCTATGTCGACATCCCGAAGATCGCGCGCGACGTCATCCGCGACATCGGCTACGACCGCGCGAAGTACGGCTTTGACTGTGATACCTGCGGCGTTATCACGAACATCGACGAGCAGAGCGGCGATATCGCGATGGGCGTCGACAACTCCTTTGAAAATAAGGAAAGCGGCGCGAGCGAGCTCGACAACGGCGCGGGCGACCAGGGCATGATGTTCGGCTACGCCTGCACCGAGACCCCTGAGCTCATGCCGCTCGCGATCTCCCTTTCCCATAAGATGGCAAAGAAGCTGACCGACGTGCGCAAGCAGGGTCTTGTCGACTATCTCCGTCCCGACGGCAAGACGCAGGTGACGGTCGAGTACGACGAGAGCGGCAAGCCCGTCCGCGTCGACACGGTCGTGCTCTCCACCCAGCACGCGCCCGAGGCGACGCTCGAGCAGATCCGAAAGGACATGATCGAGCTTGTCATCAAGCCGACTGTTCCCGCGGAGCTGATGGACGAGAACACCAGGATTTATGTCAACCCGACCGGCCGCTTCGTCATCGGCGGCCCGCAGGGCGACAGCGGCCTGACCGGCCGCAAGATCATCGTCGACACCTACGGCGGCAGCGCCCCGCACGGCGGCGGCGCATTCTCCGGCAAGGACCCGACGAAGGTCGACCGCAGTGCCGCTTACGCCGCGCGCTATGTCGCTAAGAACATTGTGGCCGCGGGCCTTGCCGACAAGTGCCAGGTCCAGCTCGCCTATGCTATCGGCGTTGCGCATCCCGTGAGCGTGCTCGTTGAGACGTTCGGCACCGGCAAGGTCGATGACGGTAAGCTCGAAGAGGCCGTCGAGAAGGTCTTCGACCTGCGCCCGACTGCCATCATCCGCGACCTCGACCTGCGCCGCCCCATCTACCGCCAGCTTGCCGCTTACGGTCACATGGGCCGCGAGGACCTCGGCGTAACGTGGGAGAAGACTGACCGCGTCGACGCGCTGCTCGCCGCGCTGAAGTAAGAGCATTCGAAGACGTGGCGAAGGCCGCTGGATATCCAGCCGGCGGCCTTTCTGTCAAAGGAACCGCGCCGGTCTGCTTTCGCAGACCGGCGCGGTTCCTTTGTGTGTATGGGAAGGTAACATGAAAGCGGTTTAGCTGCGGTGCTCCTCGTCCCAGAGCTTTTCGGCCTCGGGGCGCCAGCAGGCGGCGTAGGACTCGCACTTGTTGCACAGGTGCTCCACGCTCTCGGGCGCTTCCAGGTCGGTCGAATGCGCGCCGCTGCGCGCGACCATCTGTGGCAGATATTCGGGATTTTCCAGCATCGGGCAGGGGCGCAGGTGGTTGTTGTTGAACGGCTGGCCCTTGCGGTACTCCTTAAAAAGCGGCTGCTGGAGACATTCGAGGAAGCTCTTTTCGCGGATGTTCGCACCCGAGTAATGGATGAACACGCAGGGCTCGACGTCGCCCGCGGCGTTGATGTGGCAGTAGAGCTTGCCGCCGGCGATGCAGCCGCCTGTGAACTCGCCGTCATTCTGGAAGTCGATGGCGAAGATCTCCTTGCCGCCGGTGAGACCGCGGATCTCGCGCACGCGGTCTTTCATATAGGCGCGCTGCTCGGGATTAAGCAGCAGGTCGGTCGTCGCGCCCATGCCGACGGGCATGTAGTGGAAGTACCAGGCGAAGAAGCAGCCCTTGGAGATGAGCAGGTCGAGGAACTCATCGCTCGTGACGACCTTGTAGTTCTTGCTCGTGTAGCAGATGGACACGCCGAACGGGATATGGTTTTTGTGCATGAGGTCCATCGCGGCGAGCGCCTTTTCAAAATGTCCCGCGCCGCGGCGGCCGTCGTTGGCGTCCTCAAAGCCCTCGATGCTGACCGAGACGATGAAGTTGCCCACGCGCTTGAGCTCGTCGCAGAAGGCCTGGTCGATGAGCGTGCCGTTCGTGAAGGCGTGGAAAGCGATGTCGCGGTGCTTTTCGCACAGGCGGAAGATGTCCGCCTTGCGCATGAGCGGTTCGCCGCCGGTGAAGAGGCAGGCGTGGGTGCCGAGCTCTGCGCCCTCGGTCAGCACGCGGTCCATCTCCTCAAAGGTGAGGTTCTGCTTGTGGCCGTACTCCGCCGCCCAGCAGCCCGCGCAGCGCATATTGCAGGCGCTCGTCGGGTCCATGAGGACGATCCACGGGATGTTGCAGTCATACTTTTCGGAGTTTGCCCGCGCCTGCTGGAAGCCGCGGAAGCCGCCTTCGTAGGCAGCGGCCGTCAGGAAGGTGCGAAGAAGGTGGGGGTCGCACTCGCGCAGCAGGCGCTCGGCGTAGTGTGCCCATTTGCTGTCCGGGTCGTTTGCAATCTGGTGCAGCATCTCGAAGGTCTCCGGCGTCCAGACGCTGGAGTGGATCTTTTGGACCATGTTGACAAAGTCGTTTGCGACGGTGCAGACGTCCTTCGTCTGGCTTTTTCTGATGAGCGAGTCGAGCATGGCCTCAAAGGCCTTGCGCTCTGCTGCGTGGGCGATTTTTTCTGCTGCGTTCATAGTGTCACGCTTCCTTTCCCTGCCCGCGGTGCGGGCATCCTAAAAATTCAGGAGGAAAGGGCGCGATCCTTTCCCTCCGTTGCCTGTGCGGCGATTTTCTGGAGCTTTTCCATGCGCGCATCGAGCTGTGCGCTGATCTCGGCGCACTCATAGAGCTCGCGCTCCACGTATTCCATTTCGGGGAGATTTTTCTTGTAGCGGATCTTATGCTCAAGGCTGGCCCACCAATCCATCGAGATCGTGCGGAACTGCACCTCGACCTTCATGAGCCGCTTCTGGTCATGCAGGAAGATGGGCGTTTCGACGATGAGATGGAGGCTGCGGTAGCCGTTGGGCTTAGGGTTTGCGATGTAGTCCTTGCGCTCTAAGAGTGTGATGTCGTCCTGGCGCAAAAATGCCTCGGAGAGTTTGTAGATGTCGGCAGGGTGCGAGCAGATCACGCGCACACCGGCGATGTCGTTCAAATTCTTTTCGATGCTCTCCACCGTGAGCGGATAGCCGCGGCGGCTGAGCTTTTCCATGATGCTCTCGGGGGACTTGAGGCGGGTCTTGATCGTCTCGATGGGGTTGCGGTCGTATTGCAGCGAGAGCTCCTCGTTGAGCACGTTGAACTTCGTTTCGACCTCCATGATCGCGCAGCGGTAATAGCTCATCAGCTCACGGTAGGGCTGGAAGTATTTCTGGACCCACTGCTGTACCTCACCGTGGGAAAAACGGGAGAGCAGCACCTGTTCAAGATAAGTGCGATCGACAAGCGGACGGATCGGCACTGTCATCAGCTCCTTTGTACTTAGCATTTCTTGTCCCGCACGGAAAAATGCGGGCTTGCAGGAAAAGCATAGCAAAGAAGCGCCGCGCTTTCAATGGGCAGGGTGTAAACTTTTTGTTCACGGCGCGAGAAGGGGACGCTCCCCTCGTTAACACCAACTTAACAAAGGAAACTGCCGAAAACTATGGACAAAAGGAGCCGCGTATCAGATTTTCAGACAGTGGCACGCAAATGTCACAGAAGACAAAATATAAGAAAACGTCCTTTCTCGGTGGAAAGGGCGTTCAAATAGACGATATTTAGAAGAAAAATACGCTTACGCGCCGATCACATGCGCCGTCATCATCTGCCAGAGGATGGAGAGCTGCTGTGTGGAGATGAGCACATAGGCCAGAATGAAGACGAACCAGAGCTTCTGCATGTTCTCCTCTTTTTTGCAGAGGAAATAGCAGTAGGAAAAATACGCCACGGCGTCCACGATCAAAACCGTGAGGAACATGACGAGAAAGCCCTGCTCGCTCTGCTCGGCGGTGCCGGTGTAGAGCGAGAGGAGAGAGTAATATAAAAACGTGGCGGTGAACGGCCACTTGAGCTTGCGCCAGTCGTGGATGCGGTCTTTCTTATTCATGGAAGCGCTCCTTTTTTGCGTTTTCCACAGTATACCCTGCGGCACGGCAGATTGCAAGGGGAAATGACCTTGCCAAGCGGGCGTGGGGTGTGGTAGACTGCAAAAAAGAGGTGATATACATGCTGGATACGTTGATCCGCGGCGCGAAGATCGTCGACGGCACGGGAAAGGCGGCGTTCACGGCGGACGTCGGCATTTTAGACGGCATGATCGAAGCGGTCGGAAATTTATCAGGTGCGCAGGTGTTCGAGACCATTGAGGCCGCGGGCCGCGTCCTGACGCCGGGCTTTATCGACATGCACCGCCACGCCGACGCGGCGCTGTTTCGCGAAGGCTTTGGCGAGGCGGAGCTCTGCCAGGGCCTCACGACGCTTGTGAACGGCAACTGCGGCATGTCGCTCGCGCCGCTCTCGGGCGCGCACGCGGACGAGTGTGCAAAATACCTTGCGCCCATCACGGGGAACATCCCGCCGGAGCTGCGCTTTGCGTCCATTGACAGCTATTTCAAGGCGGCGCAGGGGCGGGGACTGCCGCTCTCGTGCGCGGAACTCATCGGCATGGGCACGCTGCGCACGCTTGCCGCGGGCTTCACGACGGGAGATTTGTCACCGCTCGAGCTGCGCGATCTGCACTATCACATGGAAGCGGCGCTGGCCGACGGCGCGTGCGGCGTGTCGCTCGGCCTTGGCTACGCGCCGGAGATCTTTTACTCGACCGACGGGCTCATCCGCGCGCTCGCGCCGCTGCACCGGAGCGGCGTGCCCATCTGTGTCCACATGAGGCAGGAGGGCGACGGCGTCGTCGATGCGCTGCGCGAAATGCTCGAGGTCGCCCGCGCGCTGCAAACGCCGCTGGAGGTCAGCCATCTCAAGGCCATCGGTTCTCGCAACGCGCGAAAGGCCGTGCCGGAAATGCTCTCGCTCATTGAAAAGGCGCGGGAGGACGGGCTTGACGTCATGTGCGACGTGTACCCCTACACTGCGGGCTCGACACAGCTTATCCACGTGCTGCCGCCGGAATTCCAGGAGGGCGGCACGGAGGCGCTGACCAAGCGCCTGCTCGACGATGCTGCGCGAAAGGAAATGCGCGCGCGGATGGAGGCGGGCAGCGACTTTGAGAACATCACGCTGCTCGTCGGCTTTGACAATGTGATCGCCATCGGGCTTCAGATGGACGAATACCGCCGCTTTGAGGGAAAATCCGTCGCCGAGATCGCGCAGACGCTTCAAAAAGACCCGTTCGATACGCTCTTTGACCTGCTGGCGGCGGAACAGTGCAATACGGGGATGATCGACTACATCTCGGACGAAGAAGACGTGAAAGATATCCTGCGCGCGCCGTTCTCGGGCGTCATTTCGGATGCGACGTACCCCAGCGGCGGGCGTGTCCACCCGCGCGTGTACGGCACATTCGCGCGGCTCATTGAAAAATACGTCGTGCAGGAGCGCGTGCTCACGCTCGAGCAGGCTGTGCACAAGGTGACGGGGCATGCGGCGGACCGCTTCGGCTTTGAGAAAAAGGGCGTCATCGCGGCGGGCATGGACGCGGACCTTTTGCTCTTCTCGCCCGAAAATATCCATGAGCAGGGCACGTATGCGCGGCCCAACCTGCCTGCGACAGGCTTTGACGAGGTATTCGTGCTCGGCGAGCGCGTGATCGAAAACGGCGTGTACCGCGGCGGCAGCAGCGGCGAGATGCTGGGAGCGCGGATGGGATACTGAAATCTTAAAGAAATTTTCAGGTGTATTTTCGCCGCCGTATGATATGCTGGCAGGGACAACAAATTTGCGGAGGCTGGATCAAGTGGAGCACTTTTGGGATACGGTGGATACGATCGGCGAGGGCTTTGGCTTTTCGCTCTTCGGCGCGCGGCACTTAGTGACGCTTGCGCTGTATATCGGCTTTGCCGTGCTGAGCTGCAAGCTCTACAAGGCGGCGGATGAGAAGAAGCGGGCGCAGCTGCGGGGGCTCTTTGCCGTTCTCCTGCTCGCGGACGAGGCGTTCAAACAGATCGGTTTGCAGATCGGCGGAAATTTCAACTGGGACTATCTGCCGCTGCACCTGTGCTCGATCAACATTTTCCTTATCGCGCTGTACGCATGGAAGCCGAGCAGGCTGCTCGACAATTTCCTCTATTTTATCTGTATCCCCGCGGCGACGGCGGCACTGCTGTTCCCGACGTGGACGTCGCTTCCGGCGGCGAACTTCATGTTCTGGCATTCGACGAGCGTGCACATTCTGCTTGCGGCCTATCCCATCATGCTGTTTTCGGGCGGTGATATCCGACCGAGCGTCAGGTACATGGGCAAGTGCTTCTTGCTGCTGCTGGCGATGGCGGTGCCGATTTATTGCGTCAACCTGCTGCTCGATACGAATTTCATGTTTCTGATGTACGCGCCGGACGGCAATCCGCTCGCGTGGTTCCGCGACCATGTCGGCTACCACTGGATCGGCTTCCCCGTGCTGCTCGTGGCGGTGTTCGCGCTGATGGACGTGCCAATCATGCTCAAAAAGCGGAAAGAGGATAAATTGCTCAGCGCGGTAAAATAAAAAAGCGGTTCTCCCTAAGCCGGGCGTTCGTAAAACAGCTTTCGAGAGATGACACGGCAGCCGCCTGCCAGGATCGGTTATGAGTACCCGAATAAGCCAGGGAAACTTCAAGTCCCATGTTTGCACCGTCAAGGTGTCGCGCATGGGGCTTTTTGCAGATCGGGGTTCTGTACGCAGTAAAACGGTCAGGTTCTCGTATATAAGAATGTTCTTTCGTTGAGAAATATGGTATACTCGGCTCAACAAATCGAAATTTGGTCAAGGAGTGTGATTGTATGAAAAAGAAAACATTATCAGTTCTTTTATTTGTGATTACTTTTATTGCTACCTACACCATTCTTTGTTTTGCCCTGCCAGGTGCAAAGATGGCATTAGGGACTACAACCCTTGATCGCATCTGGGTAGCAATTACTTGTATGGCATTGTTCAAAGTAGTTGTATCCTTGGTGGTTGCATCTATTGTTGGAGTGCTCCCGATGATCGTTGGTAAAAGAGAATAACATACTTCAATTTGGAAATTCCAGTTTGCCGTACTTGATCCCAACAGGGCTTGAGGCGGGCACGCCCCGACAGGAAGCTGTCCCAAAGAGACAGAAATTTTCAAGAATTGAAAATTTGCGGCCACGGGACGATCCGCGCTCTTGTGAACAATAGAAAAACCAGAACTGCATGGCTGATTCAGCGAACGGTTCTGGTTTTTCTTGACGGGCGAAGGCCTTTCTGATAGGGTAAAGGCAAACTGGAGAACTGGCGCCCGACGCACTGCGTGTCGGGTGCGGGGAGGGAAAAGCGTGGAAGAAAATCTGTTTCGTTCCATCCCGCGGGTGGACGAGCTGCTCGGTCGGGACGAGCTCAAGGTGTCGGCGCTGCCGCCGGTGCTGCTGCGCGAGAGCGTGCGCGAGGAGCTGGACGCGCTGCGAGACGAAGTGCGCGGCGGCCTTTCCGCGCTGCCGGAGACAGGCATACTCTGCGCGCGCATTCTGGCACGTGCAGAGGAAAAGCAGCTGCCGACGCTGCGCTCGGTCATCAACGCGACCGGCGTGACGCTGCACACGAACCTTGGCCGCGCCTGCCTGAGCGAGCGCGCGGCGAACGCCGCGGCAGAGGCGGCGAGAGATTATTCGACGCTTGAATACGATGTGGAAAACGGCTGCCGCGGCTCGCGCTATCAGCACGTGGAGGCGCTTTTGTGCCGCCTGATGGGTGCGGAGGCGGCGATGGCCGTGAACAACAACGCCGCGGCGGTGCTGCTCATCCTGTCCGCGCTCGCGGGCGGGGGAGAGGTCATCGCCTCGCGCGGCGAGCTCGTCGAGATCGGCGGCTCGTTCCGCATTCCGGAGATCGTGACGCAGTGCGGCTGCACGCTGTGCGAGGTCGGCGCGACGAACAAGACGCACCGGCGCGACTATGAAGCCGCCATCGGCGAGCAGACGAGAGCGCTTTTGAAGGTGCATACAAGCAACTACCGCATCGTGGGCTTTACCGAATCCGTACCGCGGGAGGAGCTGGCGGAGATCGCGCATGGGCACGGCCTGCCGCTCATTGAAGACCTTGGCAGCGGGGCGATCGTCGACCTCGAACCGTTTGGCATCCGCGGCGAGCCGACGGTGCAGAGAAGTCTGCACGCTGGTGTGGACGTTGCGTCGTTTTCGGGCGACAAGCTGCTCGGCGGGCCGCAGGCGGGGCTGATCGTCGGCAAAAGGGAGTACATCGAACGGATCAAAAAGCACCCGCTTGCGCGGGCGCTGCGGCTCGACAAGATGACGCTTGCCGCGCTGCACGCGACGCTCAGCGCCTATCTGGATGCCGAGATCGCCGTGCGAGAGATCCCGACGCTCGCGATGCTGTCGGCGAGCGAGGATGAGCTGCACGCCAAGGCGCTGCGGCTGCAAAAGGCGCTCGCGGACACGGGCGTTTCCTCGCAGCTCGTGTGGACGGGCGACGCTGTCGGCGGCGGCAGCGCTCCGGCGCAGGAGCTCACCGGCTGGGCCGTCGCGATCGAGCCGGGGAGGCTCAGCGTGGATGAACTGGAAGAGAAGCTGCGCCTTCGCGCCAAGCCCATCGTCGCGCGTATCCACCGCAGGCAATATTTGCTGTGCGTGCGCACGATTCGAGAGGAAGACTTTGCCGAGATCGCCGCGGCGGCTGCGGAGGCCATCCGATGAAGCACGTTATCATCGGCATGGCGGGTCATGTCGACCACGGCAAGACCGAGCTCGTCAAGGCGCTCACGGGCGTGGACACCGACTGGCTGGCCGAGGAGAAAAAGCGCGGCATCACGATCGACCTCGGCTTTGCGCGCCTCGACTTTCCGGACGGGAGCTGTGCGAGCATCGTCGATGTGCCGGGGCACGAGAGGTTCATCAAGAACATGCTCGCCGGCGCGGGCGGTGTCGACCTTGCGATGCTTGTCGTGGCGGCGGACGAGGGCTTCATGCCGCAGACAGTCGAGCATCTGGACATCCTGCAGCTGCTCGGTGTGAAGGACGGACTCATCGTGCTGACAAAGACCGACTTAGTCGACGAGGACTGGCTGAACATGCTCGAAGAGGACGTCAAAAGCCGCGTCAAGGGCACGTTTTTAGAGGATAAGCCGATCCTGCGCACGTCTGTTCGCACAGGCGAAGGCGTTGAGGCACTGCGCGAAGCACTGCACGACTTGACACTGCACGCGGAGGAAAAGAGCGCGCGCACGCCGTTCCGCCTGCCCATCGACCGCGTGTTTTCCGTCGACGGCTTCGGCACGATCGTCACCGGCACGCTCATCGACGGGCACATCGCCGTCGGCGACGAGGCGCAGCTCATGCCGCTCGGGAATAAGTGCCGCGTGCGCAATTTGCAGGTGCACGGGCGCGACGTGTCGGCGGTGTACGCCGGACAGCGCGCGGCGGTCAACTTAGCGGGCATCAAAAAAGAGAGCATCAGCCGCGGCGATGTGCTGTGCAGGACGGATTCGATGCAGCCGTCGCTGATGCTGGACGTGAAACTGCAAAATCTGCCGGATTCTAAGCGGATCATCGAGAGCGGCTCGCGCCTGCACATCTACCACGGCGCGGCGGTGCGCCTTGCAAAGGCGGTGCTGCTGGACCGCGACGCGCTGCGTCCGGGCGAGAGCTGCTATGCCCAACTGCGGCTGAGCGAAGCGCTCGCCGCGCGGCAGGGCGACCGCTTTGTGGCGCGCTTTTATTCGCCGCTCGAGACTGTTGGCGGCGGGATGATCCTGGACGAGCATCCGTACCGGCACAAGCGATACGACGCGCGCGTGATCGCCTCGCTCGCCGTGCGCGAGAGCGGATCGGACGAGGCAAAGCTCGTGCAGGCCGTCGGCGAGCGCGGCGCGGATGGCATGACGCTTGCGGACCTTGCCGCGTGCTTCGATGAACCGGAAGAAAAACTGGTGGAAATGCTCGCCGTGCTCTGTGCGCGGGGAAAGCTCGTCGAGATCGCGCCGTCGCGCTATCTTACAGCGTCGGTGCTGGACAGGCTGTGGACAGACTGTGAGACGATGCTGACAAAGTACCACCGCGAGCATCCGCTGCACGCGGGCATGCGCCTCGCCGAGGCGCGGCAGCGGCTTCTGCGCGGCAAAGCACGGGAAAATGCGGACGCGATCCTCGTCTGCTTTGCGCGCGAGGGAAAACTCACGCTGACGGCGGAGCACTGCGCGCTTGCGGACTTTTCCGTGCATCTGACCAAGCGGCAGAGCGCCATCCGGGAAGAGTTGCTGCGCACCTGCCGCGCGGCGGGAATTCTTGGCAAAAAGCAGGACGCGCTCTGTGCGCTGTTCGACAAAAAAGACCGCATGGAGTGCGCGCGCGTGCTTGAGAGTCTTTTATCTACCGGCGAGCTTGTGCTGCTCGCGCCAGAGCTCTGCGTCGAAAAAAGCGTTTTGGATGCGGTCGACGCAAGGGTGAAGGCGTGGTTCGAAACGCACGACACGCTCACGCTGGGAGAATTCCGCGACACGCTCGGCACCTCGCGCGACCACGCGCTGCTGGTGCTGGAGTATTACGACCGGCGAGGGATTCTTCGCCGCGAGGGTGATGTCCGCAGGCCGGGCGCGCAGTTTGGCGAGATAGAAAAATGAGGCGGCTTTTGTCGCCTCTCACATGGGAGTAGATGGGTGCTGGTGTGCCCCCCGGTCTTCAAAACCGGTGAGAGGGGTGAAGAGCCTCTCGGGTGAGTTCGATTCTCACATGCTCCCGCCAGAGCCTCGCGGCCGTGTGCCGCGGGGCTTTTTGAAAAATGTGGATTTCCCTCTTGACAGAACGGAGGGAAGCTCATATAATACTACTGTTCGCGGCGTGAGCCGCACAATTTCATATCCGGGTGTAGCGCAGTTGGTAGCGCGCATGGTTCGGGACCATGAGGCCGTGAGTTCGAATCTCGCCACTCGGACCAAGTAATGATAATCCGAACTACATTATCCAAGTTGGTAATGTGTTCGGATTTATCATTTCTATTGAAAATGTACTATAGTAAGCAAAGGCAGGGACAATTCTTGTCCTTGCCTTTGCTTATATTTTTCGCTATGATGATAAAAATGGGAACATTATAAAAATTTTAGCGTCTATATAGGTGTAACTAACAATATCAACAGTTTGGAATATTCTAAAAGTGAAGAAGTAAACGGTGATGGACGGAGGAAAAAGGAAGGAGTATACCATGAAAAAAAGAGTCTTTGCCATTGTCCCAACAGTCATCTTGTGTATTCTTTTGTTCTATTTAATTAAAACCTCTCAATCCCCCAAATCCCCTTATCAAAATTTGACCCCGGTAAGCGGATTCTCTATTCAGGCTGTGCAAGCACAATACACTATTGATACTAAGCAGATATCTCTTTGCATAACAAATCATAGCGATAATAGCCCGGAACTCTATCTGCCATATCTCGAACAAAATATTAATGAAACATGGGTTATTGTAAAAAAATCCCCTCATATAAGAGATACAGATAATCTTCTTTACATCCCATCAGGAGAGACAATGAATGTAGATTTTTTTCTGACGGACTATGACCAACTATCTGTTGGTAAATACCGAATTATTTTCGGCTTAGCTCATAGTAATGACTTTTTTTACTTTCCTTTTGACATTGTTGATTCTTAGGTATAGAATGAGAGCAGTTAAAAGTATAACAAGGCGGGAGCATCGGTTAAGATGTTCCCGCCTCTGTTATACCTTGTTCTCTTGTTCGGCCTGCTGCTTTGCTTTCCACTCGGCATATTCCCGCTGCCCGTCCTCGCTCTCAAAGAACGCTTGGATTTCCGGGAGCAGGACACGGGCAAGGGCCTCTACCTCGTGATAGGGAATCCCTGTGCCGTAGTCATTGGGCTTCTTTCTGCGCGGCATGGTATCACCCCGTTAAAGCTGCCCCTCGTCGAACAGGTAGCCTTGAAACACCGTACCGTCTCCGGTGATGAAACGGCCCCGTGCATCCTTGGGTATCTGATCGGCGGCGCCGGTGTTGTCGAGAATAATTTGAGAAAGCACGCTGTCCGCCCTGCCGCAAACACGGAGATCCATGTTGTTGCGTATCTGACCGGGGATGATGGTCGCATCCGGCCTCTGCGTGGCAAGAATGAGATGGATGCCGAACGCCCGTCCCTGCCGTGCGATAGTGGACAGCTTGTTTTCAATTTGCGCCAGCAGCTTCTTCCGCTCGTTGTCGGCTCCGGTCTTGTCCAACATCTCCGCCACCTCGTCACAAGCGAATATGAGCCGTGGGAGCGGTTGCTCCGTAGTCTCGTTGTAGGCGTCAATGTTTGGACAGCCCAGCGCCTTAAACGCGTTCTTGCGGTATTCCAGCACCGCTACAAGTTGATCGAGGGTATAGCGCAAATTTTCCTCCGTGAAGCACATCCGGCATTTCTCGTGCCAGACCTTGGGAAAATCCACGCCGCCCTTGAAATCGGTAATGTAGACCTCTGCGCCCTTATGGAGCGCCTGCATAAGCAGTAGTTTCAGCAGGACGCTTTTTCCGCTGCCCGTGGAGCCGCCCAAGAGGATATGCGGAATGTGCGCGAGGTTGACCGTCACAGGGCCGGTATAGCTTTCCCCCAGCACCAGCACAAAGCTCTTAGGGGAAAGATAACTGTCTTTCCATTTCAGGACTTCCGGCAAATCGTCACCAGCAGAGACAGCATACACCAGCACACGGCTCTTGCCCTTGGCGTAGGTTAGCTTGACAATGGTGATTCCCAATGCGGTTTCAATGGCAAGGCGTTTCTTGTCCCACTCTTGCAGAGGGATGCTTTGATTGCGGAACTCCCATACCGTGACGCGGGGATTGTCTTTGTCGCGGCGCTTGCGGAGCAAATCGGGCGGCATTCCCGCATGGTTTACCAACCCGATGCATTGGAGTTGGTCCTTCGCGGCCCGTCTGCCAAAGGGATAGAGCAGGAGCACCGGCAGCGTCGCAGCGCCCGCCAGCAGATAGGCGGTCAAGGCGTGTTCCATCGCGGCCTTGAGCAGCGGAGAGAGCAGAGGGATATTGCCCGCCAGCATGCGCCACGCCGCTTGCTTGACGCAGACATACGCAGCACCCATGAGGTACAGCGCAGCCAGTGCCAGCTTTACGGGAAAACCCGGTGTTCCGCTCAATTTCTGCCGTAGGTTACGGAGTGTATTTCTTCTCTGAATTTGAAACTTTTCATTTTGTGTCACAGGGAAAGCCCCCTTTCTTGTGCTGGACGGTGGAGCCGTCCGGCAGATACTCAATGACATTCTGCACCCGCCGGAGGAACGCCCGCCATGTTTCCATCTGATACCGCTGAATATCCCGGTACTGTTCCTCTAAGGGGATATTGCTGGTGATATAGACTTTGGTATAGCAAGCGATTCTGTCGGTATATCGTGCGGGAAGTGTCAGCGGATAAATGTCCAGATAGTTGAGCATGGCGCTGATAGGGATTTGCGAATGAAATTCCTCCAGCACCAGCACATCCTGACAATGATAGGCGTCGAAGCGAACGCCGTTCTTGCCACCGTAGTCGGTGATACGGCAAATGCTTTTCCTGTCATGCTTCTCGAAAATGCCCCATGTCTTTCCCGTTCCGCTTGCGCCATAGAGATAGGTCACTTCCAACGCCCGGTTTTCGGCGCTGTACTTTTCCTCCAAAATGGCTTGACGGAGGGTTTCAATCTCCCGAATACGGAAAGCGAGTTTAGGATTATCTTCGATGATTTCCATAACGGACTTTCCGGCCCGGAGGTCTTGAATGAGCTTGAACATTTCCGGGGCCTCTTCCTCCTTTTCGGCGGGGAGGTCTCCCCATTCCTCAAAGGTGCCGGGAACGGAGGTTTCTGCCTTGTCGGTATCGGCCCAGCGCCCCTCTTTGAGAATGTAGGCACGGTTCGTCTTTGCACTTCCGTATGCTTTCTCAATATGCGCCGTGGCGAAACGGTTTTTGACCGTGGAAAAGCGCATGGGCGAGGGAGAAAACAGGAAAATATGCGTGTGATAGGTTCCGGTTGTCGCTATCTCGTCCGCCATGCAGAAATAGGTCGGAGAAAAGCGATATAGGATTTCCCGGATAGCAGCGTGGTCGAGTCCGGCCCCCAATGGGTTATTGATGACCAGCGCCCACTTGCGGGCTTGTGTATTGTTTTCCATGTCAGGCTCCTTTGTGATTGCTACGTGCTACATGGTTGCCATAAGGGTAATACTAACCCTTATGGCAAGCGGGCGGCGCTGGCGCTGCCGCCGGGGGATATTTTTCTTGAGGAAAAATATCTGTTCCCCGTCTGCGCCCCAGCGCCGCCCAATGGGTCAGGGCTTCGGATTCACGATATGGATTCCGGTTGCCTTTGCCCCCACATGGTAGTCACCCTTGGACCAGTAAATAAACACTTCCAGCCCATCAAAGCGCACTTCCACATAGCCATTCGGGGCCTCTGTCTGCTGCTGTCCGTCAATGCGTACATCGACTTTATCCAGGCCCTTTTCGGGCAGGGCAACAGAGTAGCGATAGCCGAGGACGGTATCGGTACGCTTACCATCCTTGTACTCGTAGGCCGGAGAGACATCCACCAGCCACAGCTTGTCCCCAAGGCTCTTAGGGGAAACGATCAAATCAGTCAGCTTCATTGCTAAATCCTTTCTTACGGCGCAATGCGCCATCCATCGGTTGACAGGTACATAACACGCGGCCTTGTGTTGTGCCTATCATAGCAAAGAAACTTTCAAATGTTGTTTCATGCGTGAAACACTTAAAAAGAGCGCAAAAAAGCCGATGCCCATGTGCTGTATAGGGCGTCGGCTTTCGGTTTATCGTTCAGTTGTCAGTAATGGGAGACCTTTCTCATACAGAATATCGTTGGTTTCGTCCACAGTATAGCCTTGCTCTGCCGCCTCCTCCCATACGCGGAACTCCGGGAAAGCTGTGTCAAACAGTTCTTTCCTTTGTTCGCGGGAGAGCTTCAGCGCCAGGGCGATAGCCTGTATCGTCCTCAACGATGGCTGGTATTTGGGGTTTCCGTTCTTGTAATTTGTAATTCTGCTGATAGTCGCTTTGGACTGACCGGATTCTCTTGCCAGCCGTGCGGGACTCCATTCCCGTTCAGCTAAGTATCCGTTTATCAGCTTTGCTAATTCGACTCTATAATCCGGGTTTTGCTTTGGCACATAAATAGCCAAAGCTCGGTCCTCGGATTACAGATTACAATTTAGTTGGGTTTGACGCCGGAGGTGGCGCGTTGGAAATTGCGTCGCTGGGGACTATGGTATCGGTGCGAAAGGGTATGCGAAAAAAGAACATATACCATAGCGACCACCTCCTTATCGTGAAATACGCCTTGGGTGAATAGTTGTTGCTATCCACCTCCGACGCGCAAAGCCCGTTCACGATAATTCAATGTTATATCGGAATACAGAATTGGAGCCGTATTCCATCTCCGTCTTTCGGGCATTTAACGGGATTGCGTACAGCAACCGCTTTCCCATGCCCTGCCAATTTGGGCGGTTCATAGCACCGCCCATGTCCTTTACTTTGCTGCTTGAAAGCAGCGTTCCTCTTGAGTTGTTAGTTGTTCTCATTCATGTTATAAAATAGCTCTGCGGCAATTACAGTATAATTTATGCAAAAAAGTTTGTCAATACGCCGAAAAGTAAACAGTTTATGAACGAATGGGCTATGTTGTGTTATATGACGTTATATGCAGTTATATCGCATTATTCCGTGTTATCTCATGCCGAAAAAATTTTTACCATGCACGCCCTCTGTCCCCTGTCAATGGTCGAGATGAACGGCAAGCCGCCATTGACAGGAGCCGAAGGGCGTGCTTTTCAGTTATCAAGCAGCGTCAGCCACAAAGTGCTGACGCTGTGCAGTAATTATAAATTTCAAAATCAATATTTACTTCTATGCTTATTTGTGATATTTTATCTGCGAGGAGAGTGATTTTATATGGAGCAAATCGGGAAGCGGCTGCGGGCCTTGCGGGAGGGCATCCGGCTGACACAGGTACAGATGGCGCAGATTTTAGGCGTCCAGCAATCCCGCATCAACCGATTTGAAACCGGACAATCCACACCGTCACCGGAGGTCTTTTTGAAATATGCGGATTACTTCGATGTGTCGATGGATTATCTCTATTGCCGCACAGATGAGCCGCGGGGCAAGCTGTATGATTACCAGCCGGAGCGGCTGAAAGGCAAGAACATTCAGAATCAAGAGTTGCGGGATTTTATCGAAATGTGCTTTGACCCACAAGCACCAGTCAATAAGCGTCTGAAAGAGGCGTTATTCCGCATCATGGAGGAGGGACAGGAAAAGACATGAAAGCCGTGATTTATGCCCGCTATTCCAGCGACAACCAGCGGGAAGAAAGCATAGAGGGCCAGCTTCGGGAGTGTATGGCCTATTGCAAGAAAAATGATATTACCGTTCTGCGGACATATATTGACCGTGCCATGTCTGCCAAGACAGACCACCGCCCGGACTTCCAGCGAATGATTAAGGACAGCGCAAAGGGCCTTTTCGATGTTATCATCGTCTGGAAGTTAGACCGCTTCGCCCGTAACCGCTATGACAGCGCCCACTACAAGGCACAGCTTCGCAAGTACGGCGTCAAGGTGCTGTCTGCCACCGAGAATATTTCAGACGGGCCGGAGGGCATCATCCTTGAAAGCATGTTAGAGGGCATGGCGGAATATTACTCCGCCGAGCTGTCCGAAAAGGTCATACGGGGCCATACGGAAAATGCCCTAAAGTGCAAGTACAACGGCGGTACGCCGACTTTCGGCTATATCATCGATAAGGATATGCAGTATCAGATCGACCCATGCACCGCCCCTGCTGTGCTGGAAATGTTCACCATGTATGACAAGGGCGCAACGATGAAAGAAATCGTTGCATATATGAGCGAACGAGGCGTTACCACGGTGCGGGGAAAGAAAATCGACCTTAATTTTATGGCCCGCCTACTGAAAAATCGGAAGTACATCGGAGAGTACAGCTACCGCCATATCGTCACGCCAAACGGGATTCCCGCTATTGTCCTGCAAGACCTGTTTGACCGGGTACAGCAGCGGCTTGCAGTAAACCGGAAAGCCCCAGCACGGCACAAGGCCGAAGACGATTATCTTTTGACAACAAAGCTGTTTTGCGGCACTTGCGGGGCTATGATGGTAGGCGAAAGCGGAACAAGCTCCAGCAAGGGCCGGAAGTACCATTATTACCGCTGTGTGAATACCAAGAAACACCGTGCCTGTGACGCCAAGCACAAGACCGTCCGAAAGCTGCCGTTGGAAAACGCCGTTGTCAATGCGGTTATGGCGAAAATCATGGACGATAATTTTGCAGAGTATGTGGCGGATGCCGTGATGGACATTCAGAGCCGGGAAAGCAGTGTACTCCCCGCCCTCCGCAAGCAGCTGGAAGAAGCCGAGAGCGGCATCACCAATATGCTCAACGCTATTCAGATGGGGATTATCAATGCCTCCACCAAGCAGCGGCTTGATGAACTGGAAGAACGCAAAAAGGATATCGAGCTTCAAATCATCCAAGAGGAAATGAAGCACCCGGCTGTGAGCCGTGAGGATGTCATTTATTTCGTCTGCCGTTTCCGTTCGCTGGACACAAGCAAGCTGGACGCCCGCAGGAGGCTGATTGACAGCTTTGTAAACGCCGTTACCATTTTTGACGATTATATTCTTATTACATTCAACTACAAAGAGGGCGAGACGAGGATTGATTTTGCCGATATTGAAAGTTCGGATTTACAATCGGTCGGGGGACCAAGAAAAATCCTTGAAGCCGTAAGGCTTTGAGGATTTTTTATTTTGTATTGACAGCGGAAAGAGTGCGCTGCATCTAACACTTTTCTAACACTGTTAGATGTTGATTGACCGTCAATAGCTCTTCACGAATGGATTCGTTCAACACTTGGTTGATGATGTTTTTTAGCTCGCGTATACATAACCAGAGGAAAAACGAAATGTGGATCACATGATTTTCAATGGCCAAAAACGACAAAAAGATTCGATCACTTTTGGAGAGTCTCCTTAAAAAGTGCCCATTGAATAACTGTTTGCACAATGCTATAATCCAATTTATGCATCAATAAAAACAGTGGGTTAGAGACTTTCTTCACACCCCATAAAAGGAGAGACGATCTATCATGGACATCAAAGGAGATTGGAAAAAGCGGGTCGTCAGCGGATTGATGGTGCTGGCAATGGCGCTGAGTTTGCTGCCAACTTCTATTCTGGCGGCCGATACGCGCAGCGTTACGGACAACGCCATCAAAAACGGCAGCTTTGAGCAGCCTGCGTTCGACAATATGAATGCGCCGCAGTGGGCTGCAGATCTGGTTCTTGACTGGCATACAACGGCATCCGACCAGTTGATCGAGTTCGGGTCGACGAGGAAAGATGGAACAGTTCCTCATATTGTGGGTAAGCCGGATATTCCGGATGGGAAGCAGTTTGCGGAGCTGAACGCCGACGAAGAGAGCACGCTCTATCAGTATGCCACGACGGTCGGCGGCAATGTGTATGAGTGGGGCCTTTCCCACCGCGGCCGCTACGGTATCGACCAGATGGCGGTCATTATCGGCCCGAAGCAGAACGTTGACCCAGCCAAGCCGAGCAAGGATGGCAAGGACCAATTCATGCAGATGACGGACTGGGTGCGCCAGAACGCAGTAGACATTCCGCAAACGGGCTGTACGCAGAAGATCACGGTCTACTCCAAAAAGTTTGCCGCAAAGGGCGGCTTCCAGAATGATATCGGGGATAGTGCGTTCAGTGCTTCGCCGTCTGACGTGTACACGGAGAAATGGAATGTCTGGATCATCGGCACGAATAGCGACGCCTGGGACAATTACGGCACAAACAGCCCGGCCTATGCGGCGGGGAAGCTTGCGTATAGCTGCCGCTACGCCGTGCCGGACGGGCAGACGGAGACCGTTTTTGCCTTCTGCTCCTATTCTTCGGCGACGAGTAATAAGACGCTCGGTAATCTGATCGACAATATTCATTTCAGCCTTTATCAGACCATCACGGCGGCGGCCACGGCGGGGGGATCGGGCTTTATCATCGTTCCGACCGGCGACAAAGGAAGCGAGTATTACGAGATCGGCAGCAGTATGCGAGAGCTGGTAGTGGCTAACGGCAGCCCCATCACGGTGAAGGTGGTCAAACCGAAAAGCGACGATGTTCAGTTTGTCGGCGCGTATGTCACGCGCCAGACGCAGACCGGGCTGGAGAAGGAGTTTATTCCCGCAGCGAGTTGGAGTTGGAATGAAGATGACAGAACCTATACTTATGAGCACCCTGTGGAGGAACCGGCGGATATCGTGCTGGTCTTTGTCAAAAAGCCTATGGTCATATATGAGGCCAACGGCGGCCAGAAATATGTTCATACTGAGGGTGCGGCGGAGCCGACGGATACCGTCTCCTTTGCTACGGGGCAGACAGAATATACCTCGCACGCGGCGCAGGCACCTGCGGGCTGTGAAAATACGTGGCAGTTTTAGGGCTGGCTGCTGGCACGAAACAGAGTGCTTCTGCCGGCAGTGCATACCGTGACCTACGATAAGGGAACGAATACGCTTACTTTCAGTGGGAATGGAACTAATATTTCCACCGGTGAGGCCGTGAGCAGCACCATGGTGACCGGCGGCGCGACGCTGGTGGCGCAGTGGAAGTGGCGACAGCGCTTTATCACGCAGGTGCAGAACGGCAGCAGTTTTGTGGACGACAGAGGCTGCGGGCAGGTGACTGTGGACGGCAGCAGCGCAAACGGAAACGACATCGCCACCGACTATTATGCCGATACCGGCGAGCGCGTGAGCGCAACGGCAAGGGCAAACGACGGATATTGCTTTATCGGCTGGTATCAGCAGATCGACAATGGAACCTATCAGCTGGTCAGCACCGAGGCAACGCACCGCTATACGGTGGAGCGTGAGGGCGTGCAGACCGTCTACGCCCGCTTTGCCCGCACGCATACGGTGACGTATCTATGGGATACGTCGGCCTGTCCAGATCCAAACATGGAACTGCCGGAAAAAGGTACCGTGATCGACGGCGGCACATACCCCATTTCGCAGATGTATGTCGCCAAACAGACGACGGTGCAGGGAACGGGCAGCGTGGACGGGAATAGCAATGTGCCGGGCGAATGGGTATTCAGCGGCTGGCGCGACGGAAAGGACAGCGATGTGATCCGCCTGACGGAGCTGATCAACGTGACGACAGACCGCGTGCTGTATGGCCGCTGGACATTTGTGCCCAATGTGCAGTATGAGCTGCGATATCAGTCGGCCGGGGAAAACTGCTGGACGCCGAGCGGCCTTGCCCAGCCGCCGCAGGTAGAAATGCATTACCGCGCGGAAGGAGTCACTGCCGCGCAGAGTCCTGCCTATACAGATGGCAGCCTCTTTGTGAACGATAGCGAGACGCTGAAGGGCACATGGCATTTTGACGGCTGGAAGCGCAGCGACACGACGAGTGGGACCGTTGCAGCGGGCGGGGAGTTTACCATGCCCAGCAGCAACCTGACGCTCACCGGCCAGTGGACGTTTACCCCAAAGACCTACACGGTGGTGTATGATCTGAATGGCGGCGGCGGCACGGCACCGAAAGGGCATACAAGCTATGACTATTCCGCGCTTGAGAAAAAGAGCGGCTGTGATACAACACAGAGCGGTATTCCGTTTGGCGTGTCGATCACGCTGCAAGCGCTGCCGGATGATGTGCAGGTGCCGAAGGGAACCTATTTCGCCGGTTGGGGACTGTCGACCAATGCGCAGCAAACGCAGCAGCCGGGCGACAGTGTGAACGAGGAAACGCTCGGGGTGTCGCAGAATGGGCAGCAGGTGAAGCTGTATGCCATTTATAAGCCGCTGGCGGAGATCACGGTGGAATTTACGGTCAACAACCTGAGCTGGGGAACGGTGACCAAGCACAGCGGAACCTTTTATGTGAATCAGGGCCAAACGGGAATTACAGGCGATGCTGTGACTTCTCAGGCAGAGGCAGCCGCCGGGTTCCACTTCACCGGCTGGGTGAAAGAAAACGGAGAATCGGCAGGGACGAACGCTGATTTGATGGTGTCGGCTGCCGATTTGAACGTTGGACAAGAGGGCAGCATCGTGCGTTATATTGCACAGTTTGCGCCGAATGCGTTTACGGTTCAGTTCAACGCCAACGGCGGCAGCGGGGAAATGGAAAATCAGACCTTTCGCACGCCGCAACGGGACGAGGAAACGGCACGATACCTGAATAAAAACGCCTTTACGCGTAAGGGCTACAGCTTTGCGGGCTGGGCAGAGTACGAGAACGGTGCGATGGCATATCGCGACGGCGCATTGTTTGAGGGCGTTGTGACGTATCAGGGACAGCCGATAAAAAATGAAGCAACCATTACGCTTTATGCGTTGTGGGAACCGCTTCCCAATGTAACGGTCACCTATACGGCCTACCCGCAGCAGCTGGGCGAGGTTGCGCTGAACAGCGAGGATACGGCGGTGCAGGCTGCGGGCGTTTCCGAAAGCACGAATCCCGAGACGGGAACGCTGCTCGGTGCAACGGCGACGCCGCACGCAGGCAGCGTGTTTGACGGCTGGTATAACGCGGCGAATCAGAAGGTGTCGGAAGAACTGCGTTTTGTACCGTGGCAGGTAAACGGGCGCTACGAGAGAGCGAGATATATTGCCTGGTTCCACGCCGAGCGCTATACCCTGCACTACAATGTCAACGGTGGCACGGGTACGATGGAGGACCAGACCTTCTCGCACGGCGACGCGCAGGCGCTGACGGAATGCGCTTTTGCACGCGATGGTTACAGCTTTGTGGGCTGGGCGAAGAATGCTGCCGCGCAGCAGGCAGATTACAGCGATCAGGCAAGCCTGTTTTTTGAAAAGGCGTTCCCAGAGGGAACAAAGGAAGCGACGCTCTATGCCGTGTGGAAAGAGAATACGGTCACGCTCAGCTATGTGAGCGCCGATGAGACGCTTGGCACGGTGAGCCTTGCATCGGAGGATATCCTGGCAGCGAGCGGTGAAAAGGCCCGCGGTTCGACCGCGCAGCCGAAGAGCGGCTGCACCTTTGACGGCTGGTACAGTGAAAACGGAACGCTGCTGTCCAGAGAGCTGACCTATGTGCCGGTGAAAGACGGCAGCGTCTGGCACAGCAGTACCTACACGGCAAGATTTTCCCGCATTCCGGTGACACCGGCAAAGCCCACCGAACCCAAGCAGGATACAGTCACCTTGGCGCCTATCCCTCAGATCCTGAACGGTGACGATCACTACGCTTATCTCGTGGGCTATGAGGACGGCACCGTGCGCCCGAACGGAAGCATCAGCCGCGCCGAGGTGGCGACCGTGCTCTTCCGCCTGCTCAAGGACGATGTGCGCATGCAGAATTTGACGAAGGACAACGCTTACAGCGATGTGTCGGATACTGCGTGGTACGCCGCGGCGGTGTCCACGCTCTCGAAGATGGGTGTCATCAGCGGCTATCCCGACGGCACGTTCCGTCCGAACGCACCCATCACGCGCGCGGAATTCGCCGCGATGATCGCGCGCTTTGACGAGACTGCCAAGTCGGCCGACACGCCGTTCACCGACATTTCCAGCCACTGGGCCGAGAATGCGATCGGCAAGGCTTACGGCAATGGCTGGGTGGAAGGAAGCAGCAAAACGGTGTTCTGTCCGGAAAGCAACCTCACCCGCGCCGAGACAGCGACGCTTCTGAACCGCGTGCTGCACCGCCTGCCGGAGAAGGAGAGCGACCTGCTCGCAAACCAGATCGTCTGGCCGGACAATCCGGAGACCTTCTGGGGCTATCTTGCGATCCAGGAGGCGACGAACTCGCACGAGTACGAGCGCAAGGCGGACGGCGTTCACGAAACGCAGACCGCCAAGCGTGAGAACCGCGACTGGTCGAAGGAATTTGAGCAGTAAGCATATAAACCGCCATCTCGGTGAGCAGTAGCTCATTGAGATGGCGGCCTTCTGTTATTGCGGCATATAGCATTTTTCCGGGGCGTTCGCAGGCAGCAGCTTTTCAGACCACGCTTCATCTGTTTCGCTCAGACCCGGCGCATTTCGCAGGACCCAAACCAAGTCCGAGACGTTCAGCGCAGATCCGTTCGAGTATGAGTTCATGTATGCCCCGATGGGCGATGGCGGCGTTTACGAATATGTCGAGCTGTGGTACGGCTTTGCGGTCAAAAAGGAGAGTGACGCGCAGGGCTACGCGGTCGAATTTCTGCGCTTTATGGCCCGTCAGGACGAGCTGAACACGTTTGCTTCTATCAAGGGCGTTTCCTCTGTTGCTAAGGAAACGACGGATGAGCGCTACACCGCGCTGAACGATATCGATAAGGTGGAGATGAAGGTCGTCATCGATGGAACGGTTCCGCCCTACATCGGCACGCTCCTGAGCCATGCGGCAAACGAACTGCTGGACGGCAGCATCGCAAGCGCCGATGACACAGTCGCGTCGTTCGTCGCCCGCTGCGCAGAGTCCACGCAGGGCGCGGATTGAGAGCAGGATTAATAAAGGCAGGCACTTAGCGAGTACCTGCCTTTTTGCGTCGCCGGCAGATATTTTAAGGTTACTTTTATTTCACTGCTTGCTGATATGAGAACATTTTATTTGTCTCCCGCTCGTTTTTTCAATACTATGCTTGGAAATCTAAGGCAAATCGTTATTGCTAATTGGGATAACTTTTCGGATATAATTCCTAACCAAGCATGGCTCATGTCTCGCATGGATGATTTGGAAATGTCTCGCAATATAATTATGCATACAGGGGGTCTTCCTGCAGACGAAATTGACCGGATTGAAAGTGTCGTCAGAGATTTGTTGAGACAGATAGGCTAATATATTGGAATACTGATTGTTTCCGTCCGATACTCTTTTTTATCCTTTTGATTTGATGAAATCTTATAATTCTACTTGAGCCAAAAATCGGCAAGTTTCTGTAGAAACTTGCCGATTTTTAATTTTATTCGGTTGTTTCCTCGCGCAGCGAGTCTTTGAACAAGCTGCTCATATAATCGCTTCGTCCATAGAGAACGCGGTCAATGTAGACATCGCAACCTTGCACACGGTAAAATACCATATAATTGCCGCTGACAAGAAAACGATAGTCTGTTCCTACATCTGCAATGGAGGATAACGGGGATCCCATTTCTGCGAAATTTTTCAACGGGTCAACCGCGTTCATAATGTGATCTATCACGCGCTCCGCAGCAGAACGATTCTGAAGTTCCAATACGATGTAATCCCAAATATCATCCAAATCGCGACGGGACTCGGGTGAATAATGAATTTTATTCTTCATTCGCTCTTGCGCGGAAGTGCGCCCTCATATCGTCCGGTGTCAGCCAGCCTTCTGTTTCGCCGGAGTGGCGGCCTTTTGCAAGCTCATTCATCAGGCGGATGGTCGCCTGTGTTCTCTCATAGTCCTGCATATCCACGATAGCGTACCGCCCGCGCCCGTTTTTCGTCAAAAAGACAGGAGCGCCCACAGTCACATCATGCAGTACCTCGCTGTAATTTCGCAGGTCAGAAATGGGTTTAATGTTCGGCATTATCTATCAGCTCCTTTCAAACATAGTATATCCCATTTTGCTGTAAAATTCAACAGCAAGTTTGCAGCGTACATTTATAGAAATGCGCACTGCCTATGTATTTAGAATAAATACCTCTTGCCGACTGCCAGCAAACCGTTGATATATCTGCGTTTTCCGAAATCCTATAATTACACTCGGACCAGTAAAAATACTTGAAATCGCATGATTTCAAGTATTTTTTACAATTTCTGAGAGCGAAATGCGTAGTACGAAAATGCGCGAAAACTCCAAAAGCGCACAAAAAAGCGCACAACTGTGAAAATAGCGCGTGAAAGTCATTGATACGCCAGAAATGAAAGGGTGCGTTTCAATGGCGAACTTTCGAGAAAACAAGAAAAACGGCAAGGTTATTTCTTTCCGCTTCACTGTCTGTTTAGAGCGTGATGTGCGCGGCAAGCAAATCAGAAAATACACAACTTGGACAGCGCCCGCCGACTTGACACCCGCAAAGGCAAGAAAAGCGGCGGAACGTGCGGCGGATTCACCTGACGCTCTACAAAACGGAGGGACAGAGCTTCCACATTCTTTTCCGCGAAAAGATCATGGCAGGGCTCTCCGGATACGTAGAAGACGGAAGGCTCAGCGCCGAGGGCATCGAGTGCGCCTGCGCCGGGCTTCTGACCTTCCGCGGTATCTTGCAAACGCTGGCGATCGACCGCATCAGCGTGTTTGCCACCGCGTCGCTGCGCAATATATCCAACACGGAGCAGGCATTATCCGTCATCCACGCGGCCACCGGCTACTTCGTGGAGGTTATCTCCGGCGAGGAGGAAGCGCTCTTCGGCTACGCGGGCACGATGCAGGAGCTTCGCCTGAGCAGCGGCGCGTTTCTGGATATCGGCGGAGCCAGCACGGAGATCGTCACATTTGACGGCGGAACGCCTGTAAACTTTGCCAGCTTCTCCATTGGCTCGCTGAGTCTGTACCGCCGTTGTGTCAAGAAAATACTGCCGGGGGAGGGTTCGCTCAAGCGCCTGCGGCAGGAAATTTCGCAGACGATCGATCTCAGCGAGGACGCAATCGCATCGCACCCGCTCCTGATCGGCGTCGGCGGTACGGCGCGCGCCGCGCTCAAGCTGGCACAGCACTATTGCAAGATCTCTGACGATTGCCACAGCATCACGGCGGAACAGCTCGATGCGCTGTGCGCGTTCCTTTGCAGCGGCAAAAAGGCGGCCAGCGACTTGATTTTGCGGCTGGAAGCCGAGCGCATTCACACGCTGGTGCCGGGGCTGCTCATTTTGCAGCACGTATTTCATCTGTTCGGGGCGCAGCAGTTGATCATCAGCAAATACGGCGTCCGGGAAGGTTATTTATGGCCCTGCAAAACGGCGTGGACGTCAAGACCGCCAGCAGTATGCTCGGCCACTACTCCGCGGGCTTTACGCTGGACACCTACGCCCACGTCACCACCGACGCGCAGCTCAAGGTGGCGCAAACGATGGGCAATATCCTATCCCGTGCGGTATAGACCTTTCCACTGTCCCGTTGGGGTAAGCGTTTGGGTCAGGAAAAAGCAACATCCGAAAATAGCAACTTATGAAAAGCAAAAGTCATCGAAATCAGACGATTTCGATGACTTTTGGTACGCCGTGAGGGATTCGACCCCACGGCCTTCTGGTCCGTAGGTTGTCTCAAGGGCAAATTGGAACCATTTCGGCTCCGATTTGTGCTTTTTAGTGCTGTTCACTCGACAGATTTTCCATTATTTCCGTCCAGACCTGCCCGCTTTTTTCGGATTCTGGGTCAAAACTGGGTCAAACACAGTGCACTCGCACCCACCCCAACAGCGTCTCGTCGTCCATCGCGCCGGAGGCGACAGCAAGACCGACCTCGACGACCTCATCATTAGTGCAGTCCAGCCGAATACCGTTGACCTCCAGAGCAGAATTGATTTACGATTGAGCGAGAAAGTCCGGGCAGAAAACTGTTCGGACTTTTCTCATATATTCCAAAGCTGCGGTAGAATTGTTCACAAGTTTTATGGTATAATTTGAATGCAAAATTGAGGAACAAATCCCGATTTCTTGAGGGAAGGTGATAGTATGAATTATATGATAAAAGGTATACAAGCACTTAAAGAATCGGTTTTCTTAGGTATCATAATTTATATTGTTATTTTTGTGTTGCTGTATCTTTTCAAAAAACGCAGAACTATCTCATGGAATTATATGTTTGAGGGAATATTCTGCATTTACTGCGTTACGCTTCTCAACCTAACGGGGATTTTCACACTAAGTTATAGTCTGAATGGTCCTTTCAATTATAATTTGCTTCCGTTTATTGGGAGTTCTATTGTCCCTATATTGCTTAACTTCGCTTTGTTTTTTCCTCTTGGTTTTTTGTTGCCGCTTATTTTTCGTTCCTGTAGAGGGAATTGGAAAAAGGTGGCGATTATTAGCGGTTTAATCTCATTCTTGATTGAACTATTACAGTTGTTTGGCGGCAGATATGCGGAAATGGAAGATTTTCTAATCAATACCTTGGGCGGATTTTCAGGCTATATTGTCTGTACCGCCATATGCGAAAGAAAGACAAATCGCCGAAAAGCAGTTGTTTCCATTGTTACACTATGTTTGACCCTTGTACTTTGTTTGATTGGAATTTATGCAGTGGGGGACAATGAAAAACAGCTACCGGATGGACTGTCTGCTGTCGAAAATAGCATTGCTGAAATCAATGTTTATTCTGAGGGAGAAGAACGGAGCATTAGCATTGATTCCTATCAATACCGCTCTTTTGCAAGTCAGATTTCCAATTGCGGCGGTCATTTGCTGGAAATCCAAAAAACTTCTGAAGGTGAAATTTGGAATGATACAGACTGCTTTATCGAAATAATATATACTGCTGACCAGACGATAAAGTTTGAAAATGCTGAGAATTTCTCCATTGAACGTGCTGACAGGCTTTTATATAATGCCGACAAAAATGTTCTATATTGGGGTGAGGCAGGTTATCAGAACTGTTTGGACTATACAAAAATGAATGAAGAAATGCAGGCACATAAAGAAGAAATATTGAAAGGATATGAAGAGTTGTCTACTTCAATTCGTGATTGCTTTAACCAGTAACAATTTCAGCTTTCTGTGCGGCCTTTATGAAGGCGGCCTGATGGAGCAGGCAATAAGGAAGTGAAGATGCGACAAATTCCGGTTTGCTGAACTGAACACAAAAAATGAACATCGAAAATCAGACCGTTGACTGGTCGCACTATGCGAATAGTTAACGGCCTTTTTTATCCCCAAAATCAAGAAAAGGGGTCAAGCACAATGACAAAACTGAAAACCCTTGAACAGCTCCGAGCCGAGAAAGAGCGAGTGGAAAAGCAGCTTGCGCAGGAACAGCACAAGCTGGAGCGTCTGGAGAACTGAAAGAAGTTTCTGGAATAGGGCGTACAAGCCGTAATTTCGTCAGAAACGAAAAAAGACCACGCAGCCCAGCGGGGCCGCGACGCCTCGGAACAGCGACGCGCATGAGCGCATCGCTGTTCCGAAGGCTTTCTGCGTTCTTTGGGAGCACCCCCGGCCAAGACCCAAAAGCGGCAAAGTTTGCCGTTCTACCCCCCTGGCCACGCAAGGTTTCCGATCCGCGCAAAACGATCCGAGGGTAGTGATACCACCCCCATCCAAAACACCCCTGTTTCGGCGTGTGTGCCCTTGTGTGCGATTTTTCTCTGAAAGGCGAGTGTGTACCCGCTTTCGGGAGTGAAAGCAAACGTGGGCCGTTTGTGCGAGAAGTTGAAAAACGCGATGAAAAGCGGTTTGGGACGGAGTTGTAGCGGTAACTTTTTGGCGATATTCGCGGGAACGGTCCTGGGCGAAAAGCCAAACTTTACAGGAAGGTTTTTCGAGTGGCGGAGGCCGTTCGATTTTAGCACAAGATAAAGGGCCGCAGTCGCAAGCGCCCGCAGCCCG
>ENA-OURZ01000580-OURZ01000580.1-human-gut-metagenome-genome-assembly--contig:-NODE-580-length-49270-cov-68.411948_pt1 | contig 49270 bp, 43 predicted proteins | sample MGYA00242073_ERZ509195 | MGnify/ENA primary metagenome ERZ509195 (study PRJEB26280, sample SAMEA2338837) | human gut metagenome | biome: human gut; feature: human-associated habitat; material: faeces... | reverse complement strand
ATCCCAAGGTGGAATCTATGGTTTGAGCTAAAAGAGCATCAAATTGCTCCATAATAGAAAAAATTCCTCCAAAAGGTGTGAGTTTCTCAGATTTTATTTGTACTTTTGCCATGTCATTCAGAGTTTTATTTGTTTTTTATTTGCAACACTAAGATAAGTGAAATTTCTGACATGGCAAAATCCTGAGCAACTTTTTGTTGCTCAGGTGCTTATAAAAAATATTAAATTATAGTGTTGCGGAATTAAGGAGTATTTATTGTTATACTTAAGAAGAAAAGACCACAAACCTAGGAAGAAAAGTATTTAATCCTAGGAGAAATCTCCGTTCATAGACACTGAACCGACATTCAAAGTCTATGAACCGCCGTTCAAAGACACTGAACGGACATTCAATGTTTATGAACGAAGATTTCTACTATGCAAAGATACAACTTTATCAGATATAAAACAAGACTTTTCCTGAATATCTTTACTTTTCCGGCCATAATTCTTCGTTTTTTGAGCTTATTTCTTTGCGTATCCCAAATAATTGTGTTAACTTTGTAGTCAGATTGCAAACCAAAGGTCAAAGGATTGCAAACCAAAAGCCAAAGGATTGCAGGCAAAAGGCTAAAGGATTGCAAGCAAAAGACAAAGAAAAAGACTAAGATTAGACATCCTTATGAGTATGAAGATATTAGCAACCAGCGACTGGCACCTGGGCAACCTGTTTCACGGCAACGACCGTCTGCCGGAACACAAGCATTTCCTGAAATGGCTTCTGGAACAGATAGCTGGACAAAAGCCCGATGCTCTTCTTATCGCAGGAGACATCTTTGATAACGGAAATCCATCGGCAGCGGCACAGACCGTTTATTACGAGTTTCTTGCCGATGCTACCCAACTGTGCCCTAACATGCAGGTCATCATTACCGCCGGCAACCACGATTCCGCCAGCCGACTGGAGGCTCCACGTCCGCTACTCACCCGATACCACGTGGAAATAAGAGGAAACGTAAGGAAAATCTGGCAGCAGGGAGAAAGCGAGGACGATGATAAAACCGGCGGACATTGGATCTATTCCTTCGATGACCTCATCATCCCCGTAACCAACAAGGAAGGAGAAGAAGTCATCATCCTCGCCGTTCCTTTCCTAAGAAGCGATGTGGTGCAGAACGCCAGCTACTCGCAGGGAGTCAACGACTTTCTGAGAGAACTGACGGCTGAGGCTCGAAAGAAATACCCGGGCAGGAAGTGCATCATGATGGCACACATGTACGCCAAGGGTTCGGATATCGCCAAGAAGGATGCGAGCGAGAAAATCATCATCGGCGGACAGGAGGAAGTGGACCTGGAAGGATGGAACGAACATCCCGACTATATGACTTGCGGACACATCCACAAACGGCAACATATCTGGAACACCGACTGGGCAAGATATACGGGAAGTATCCTCCCGATGTCGTTTGCCGAGAAAGACTACACCCACGGCATCGACCTCATCACCATAGAACACGGAGAAGAGGAGGAAGGAAAGGAAACCGGCAAGAGCAAGGAATGGAAAGTAGATTTTCTGGAATACAAGCCTCAGCACGCCCTCCGCATCCTGCCCGAAGATGAGGAAGAGCTGACCTTCAAGAAATGGCAGAAGCTCATCAATTCTGAACTCTCGGAGAGAACAGACGGCGAACTGAGCGACCACTTCGACTACGTGATGCTGAAGGTGAAACAGGAGAAACTATCCAGCGATGACATCAAGGAACTGGAGAAACTCGTCAACGAAAAGGATGCCGTGCTCTGCAAAATCCAGCGCATCATCCCACAACTGGACCTCTCCACCATCCAGGGTTCCCAGCACATCACCAGCATAGAAGACATCATCAACCGTTCTCCGCTCGATACGCTGAAGGAAGCCTTCGCCATCAGGCACAACGCTCCGATGAACGAAAGACAGGAGAAAATGTTATCCGATTTATTAACGACATCATCATTATGAAATTCCTACAACTCGAAATACTCAACCTCGCTTCGCTTGACAAACAGGGAGGCGAGGTCATCAACTTTGAAGAAGGTGCCTTAGGCGAAAGTACCATCTTCAGCATCGTAGGTCCGACGGGAAGTGGCAAGTCTACCCTCCTCGACGCCATCTGTCTGGCTCTCTACAACCGCGCCCCTCGCTATCCCAGGAAGAAAGGAGACAAGAACCAGAACATCGAGATTTTCGGAGCTGCCGATGCCAGCGAAAGTAACCGTCTGGCTCCTACCGACAGCCGAAACATCCTGACACGTGGCAAGAAGGAAGGCTACAGCAAACTCACCTTCCTTGCCAACAACGGCAGCATCTACCGCGCAGAATGGCACGTCAGATTCCAGAGAGTGCGCTACGAGAACGCCAAGACTGCGCTTTATAAAATCACGAGAAACGGAGAAGAGATAACAGAGGAAGCTGCCGACTGGAACGAACTGCCGAACATCATCGGACTCGACTACGACCAGTTTCTCCGTACCGTGCTCATCGCCCAAGGCTCGTTTGCCAACTTCCTGACGGCGAAGGAAAACGAGCGGTACGAACTCCTGGAAAAACTCATCGGATGCGAGGAAACTTATACGAACATCGCTACTGAAATCAAGAAGGCGAAAGACCAGGCGACGGATACCTACAACCAGATGGCTGCATCGGTTGAAGCCGTAAAACAAAACCTGCTGAACGATGAAGAACTTGCCCAACTGAAGGAGGAAATCGCCCGGTTGGAAAAAGCTGAGAAGGAACTCGACAGCCAGTTGAAAGCCATCTCGAAAGACCTGCAATGGTTTGAGGATAACGATAAGCAAATCAAGCAAATCGCTATCTGCCAGTCAGATATGGAGCGAGCATCAGAAGCCATTAAAGCGATGCAAGCCCAGATTCTCCGTCTGCAGTTGCACGATGAAGTACAACCAGCCGTCAACCAGCTGCAGGAAGTAGAGCGACAGACGCAAAGCATCCACGAGCAGGAAGAAAACATTCTGAAAGCGGAAGCAAACATCAAAAGCCAAGAGTCTGCCATCAGCGAAAGCGAGAAAACTCTCGCCAGTCTGAAGGAAGCAGTCGGCAAGGCACAGGAACAGCTGGAAAAGGCGCTGCCGGTCATCGCTGAAGCAAGGGCGCTGAAAACCAAAATGGAAGCGGCAATGCCGAATCTGACAGAAAAGAAAGAGGCATTGGAGTTGGCGCAGAAAGAGAATCAAACTGCCCTGAAAGATGTGGAAGAGAACGCCCGAAACATCCAAAAATGGGAAGCAGAAACAGAAAAAGCGAACCTTGCCCTCAAAGCGACAAAGGAAGAGATTGCCAAGCAGAAACAGGTTCTGCACGAAGCGACGCAAGCCGCTGAACAGGCTTGGGAGACGGAAAGAAATAAGACTGCCGGACAGAACATAGAGGAACTGCAGAACAGCAAGACTGTAGCTGACAGGAAACTGCAAGATGTCCAGCAAGCCATCAAGGTTGTGGCTCATCTCGATGCAGCCACAGCAGAAAAGCAGAAGAATGAGGAGCGAATCCAGGTTTTGGGCAAGAGAAACACGGAGATAGATGAAGCCCTGGGTAAGTTGACCATCGAGGCGCTGACTCAAGAGACCCTGACGCTGAGAAATGCCTATACCCTCATGGTGAGCGAGAAATGGGAGATTCATCGTGCCAACCTGACCGAAGGCAAACCTTGTCCGCTCTGTGGCAGCACGACCCATCCTTATCATACCGACAACAAACAGTTTGAGGAAGCCACCACGGAACTCTCGCAACTTCTGAAAGCCAAGGAGAATCTGCTGAAACTGCAGCAGAAAGAGGAGAAGAACCTTTCCGGCGAGAGAAAACAGAACGATGGCGAAGTACAGACGCTCCAGAAACAACAGGAAAAGCTCTCGGGAGAAATCGCCAGTTACGAAGAGGAATGGAAGGCGCTCATCGCCCAGTATCCAAAGATTCCGAAGGCTGAGGCAGAACTGAAATTACTCTTGCCTATCTATGAAAACAAGGTGAAAGATGCGAGCAGTAAACTGAGCCTGTTTAACAAGATTCAGAAAGAGATAGAACGGCTGACCCAACTCAAGGATAAGGCTGTAAAGGATGAAGTTGCGTATGAAAGCAAGGCTTCAACAATACAGAACAAAGCCCAAGAAAACACTTCAACCTGCGCCACAAAACTGGCTGAGCAGAAAGCACTTACCATTAACCTCATTTCACAGCAGAAGAGTAAGGAGGAGGCTTACGGGAAAGCCCTTCAGGCATGGAATAGCGCCAAGAAGGAAATGGAGGAATGGCAGGAGAAATATAAGCAGATTCTGAATGGAGAAGAACCTGATGCGGCAGAACAAAGACTGACTGCAGCTAAGGACGAAGCAACAAAAGCAGCTGATACTCAGAACGAGAATATCAACAAGCTGAAGGCTGAACTCGCCAACAGTAAAGGTTCGCATCAAACCATGCTGTCTCAGAACAAGACGATGAAAGAGAATCTGCAAGCGAAGGAAAAGGAACTCGACCTTTGGATTGAGGAATATAACAAGCAGCTTGAAGAAAAGAGCATCGAAGGAAAAGACTCTGAAAAGGAAGGCATCGAGGAAAGAAGTATCGAACCAAGCCTTATCGACCGAAATACCATCCGGGAGATGCTTCACTCCGCCGAAGACTGGAATGCCATCCGTCGGGAAAAGGACGAAAAGGAGAAAGCCGTGGCTTCAACAACTGCTCTTTACCAGAGCGCAGAAAAGGCGCATCAGCAGCATTTGGAACATCAGCCTGCCCAAACCCGTGATGCTCTCCTAGCCATTCAGCAGGAGTATCAGGAAAGAAGCCAGCGCAACGAACTGATTGCTGCCAACGCCAGGATGCAGAACCATCAGGAAGCCGTAAAGCTGTTGGGCGACAAGGCTGAGGCTCTGCAACTCGTAACACAGGAAAAGGATGACTGGACAGCCATTACGGATGCTATCGGAGCAGACGGAAAGACGCTGCGCAAGATAGCCCAATGCTATACGCTCAGTTTCCTGATTGCTCACGCCAACCAGGAAATCAGAAAGTTCAACAGCCGTTACGAACTGCAGCAGGTAAAGCATTCGCTGGGCATCAGAGTCATCGACCACGACCGTGCCGACGATATCCGAGACACCACCTCCCTATCTGGTGGCGAAACCTTCATCGTGAGTCTCGGTCTCGCCCTGGGTCTGTCGGCATTATCCTCCCGCAACATCTCCTTCGAGAACCTGTTCATCGACGAAGGCTTCGGAACCCTCGACCCCGATACCCTAGCCACCGTCATCGACTCCCTCGCCATGCTGCAAAGTTCGCAAGGCAAGAAGGTGGGCGTCATCAGTCATACCGACACGATGAGCGAGCGCATCACCACCCAGATAAGGATTATCAAGAATGGCAACTCCGGCAGCAGCCATATCGAGATCTATCCGTAATTACACATTATTATATAGTAATTACACCTTATTATATATAGGACACACATCCTTATCCATCATACATACCATACGTTTGGCAGCCTTATACCAAATGTATGGTATGTTCTTTACTCCCTGTATGGTAGTCTTTTTACACCCCATGTGGTATTGCCCAAGTGAGGAAATCGCAGTACCTTTGCACCCAGAAAATAATAATAAAAAAAGACATAGATTATGGACAATAAGACTATCAAACATCTCAAGGAACTGGAGGCAGAATCTATCTACGTGCTCCGCGAAGTAGCTGCCCAGTTCGAGCGTCCAGTCATCCTCTTCTCGGGTGGCAAGGATTCTATAGTGATAACATATCTCGCCTACAAGGCTTTCTATCCGGCAAAGATTCCATTCCCGCTGTTGCACATCGACACAGGACATAACTTCGAGGAAACCATCCAGTATCGTGATGAACTGGCGAAGAAACTCGGAGCCGAACTCATCGTGGGCAGCGTACAGGAAAGCATCGACAAGGGAAGAGTGAAGGAGGAAACGGGTTATTATGCATCCCGCAACAAACTGCAGACCACTACCCTGCTCGATACCCTGGAGGAATATAAATTCGATGCAGCCATCGGTGGTGCCCGAAGAGATGAGGAGAAGGCTCGTGCCAAGGAACGTTTCTTCAGTCATCGTGACGAGTTCGGACAATGGAACCCGAAGAACCAGCGCCCGGAACTCTGGAACATCTTCAACGGCAGAAAGAATATGGGCGAACACTTCCGTGTGTTCCCTATCTCCAACTGGACCGAGATGGATGTATGGCAGTATATCTTCCTGGAGAACATCCCGATGCCATCGCTCTACTTCACCCACGAAAGAGAGGTATTCAACCGCGACGGACAATGGCTCGCAGCCCTGCCTTGCATCAAGCGCAAGCCTACAGAGGAAGTGGTAAAGAAGTTGGTTCGCTGCCGCACCATCGGTGACATTACCTGCACCGGACTCACGGAATCGAAGGCAACAACCGTAGCGGATATCATCGACGAGATTGCTTCTACACGCGTTACAGAACGTGGAGGAAGAGCCGATGACAAGCGAAGCGAAACGGCAATGGAAGACCGCAAAAAGGCGGGATACTTCTAATTTTCAATGTTGAATGTTAAATGTTGAATGTTGAATGTTGAATGTTGAATTAGCATAGCAGTCATATACAGCAAACAACTTAACACTTAACATTTAACACTTAACATTTAAATCAAGGTGAAGGTGAGGGCGCTAGCCCATTTAACATTTAACATTTAACACTTAACATTTAAAGAAACATGGATAGAGGTTATTTAGATATGGAGCTGCTCCGGTTCTCTACTGCGGGCAGCGTGGACGATGGAAAGAGTACTTTGATAGGAAGACTGCTTTATGACAGCAAGTCGATTTTCGAAGACCAGTTGGAGGCGGTGGAGGCTGCAAGCAAGAGCCGCGGTAATGAGGAAGTGAACCTGGCTTTGCTCACGGATGGTCTTCGTGCTGAACGTGAACAGGGCATCACCATCGATGTGGCTTACCGCTATTTCGCCACACCGAAACGCAAGTTTATCATCGCCGATACTCCGGGACATATTCAGTATACCCGCAACATGGTAACGGGTGCAAGTACTGCCGACCTGAGCATCATTCTGATTGATGCACGTCATGGCGTACTGGAGCAGACCGTTCGTCACAGTTATATTTCTTCGCTGCTCGGCATACCACATATCCTGGTGGCTATCAACAAGATGGACCTGGTTGATTTCAGTAAAGATGTATACGACAAGATTGTTGCCGACTACAAGAAGATGTCGGAGGCGCTGGATATCAAGAACGTGGTGTTTATCCCTATCAGCGCCAAGGATGGCGACAACGTGGTGAACAAGAGCGACAAGACTCCTTGGTATGAGGGACCTACTCTGCTGAACTATCTGGAGACCGTTCCGGTAGGTCATAAGACGGTGAGCGATTTCTTCCGTTTCCCTGTACAGTATGTGATTCGTCCTATCAGCAGCCAGTTCCCAGACTACCGCGGTTATGCGGGCAGAGTAAGCGGCGGCATCATCCGTCCGGGCGACAAGATCAGAGTATTGCCATCGGGCACGGAGAGCACCGTGAAGAGCATCGACTTCGTAGAGGAACACCTGGAGGAGGCGTATGCCCCTATGAGCATTACTCTGACGCTGAAGGACGACATCGACATTTCGCGTGGCGATACCCTCGTAAAAGCAGATGAGAAGCAGCCTAGCATCGAACAGGATATTACGCTGGATGTATGCTGGTTTAACGAGCGTCCTGCTGCCGTAAGAAACAAATACGTAATCCGTCAGGCAACCTTCGAAACCCAGGGTTTGATTCGCAGCATCAACTATCGCCGCAACATCAACACATTGGAAAAGGAAGAGGGTGTATCGGAATTGAAGATGAACGATATTGCCGAGATCACCATCCACACCGCCAACCCATTGGTATTCGATAAATATACGGAGAATAAGGTAACAGGCAGCCTCATCTTCATCGACCCGGATACGAATGAAACCGTGGGAGCGGGACTTATTAAATAATGTTGAATGTTGAATGTTCAAAGTAATATAGAGTAATCATAAAGTTCAATGATCAAAGTTCAAAGTAATATAAAGGATTTGGTTCCAGAGCTCAATAAGAAATTCAGCGATGCGCCTGCCGAGGATATTGTCGGTTATTTCCTTCAGGCATTCAAAGGGCGCATCGCTCTTTCTTCTTCCCTCAGCATCGAGGACCAGACGCTTACCGACATCATCGTGAAGATAGATAAATCTGCCCGCATCTTCACACTCGATACAGGCAGACTCTTCCCGGAGACCTACCAGCTCATCGACAAGACCAACATGACGTATGGCATCAACCTGGAAGTGTTCTTCCCAAACTATGAGGCGGTGCAGCAGATGGTGAAGGAAGAAGGCATCAACCTCTTCTATAATTCGATTGAAAGCCGACACCGCTGCTGCCAGGTAAGAAAACTGGAACCGCTGAAGCGGGCGATGCAGGGACTGGATGTATGGATCTGCGGATTGAGAAAGCAGCAGAGCGTAACCCGCAAGGATATGCAGGTAGTGGAATGGGACAACATTCATAACCTGATTAAGGTGAACCCGCTCATCAACTGGAGCGAAGAGGATGTGGAGCAGTACGTAAAGAAGCACCATGTGCCTTATAACAAACTGCAGGACAAGGGTTATCCGAGCATCGGTTGCCAACCTTGTACAAGGGCCATCAAGCCAGGCGAGGATATCCGAGCCGGAAGATGGTGGTGGGAATCGCCGGAGCATAGAGAATGCGGACTGCATCAGAGAAGCTAGGAGTTAAGTTAAGTGAAGAGTGAAGAACGAAGAGTGAAGAAACAACGTTCGACGGACGAAGTGAAAGTCAATTCAAATGTTTTAGGAAGGGAATGAGCATGAAGAATTTAATCATCAACATTTTAGAGGCAGCAGTATTTCTACTGTTGGGATTGGGCGCTAGTCTGCTCAAATAATTCTTGGAAAAGAAAAATAATACGAGTATGGATTATAGAATAGCAAAGGATAAGATAGCAGGACAGGTGATGTTTCTCTTGACCATCGCCTCCATATTCCTGGTAATCATCATGGCGGTGGGACTGTTTATCAAGTCGGAACCGATATTGAGCCAGTATAATCTGTGGGAACTCCTCACGGAGAGCAACTGGCGACCGATGGAAGGCAAGTTCGGATTCCTGCCTTTCCTCGCCGGCACCTTCTGGTGTACGGCACTCGCCATTCTTATCGCCCTCCCCATCTCCCTACTCATGGCCATCTATCTCACGGAATACGCCCACCGCAGCATCCGGAAATACGTATATCCGCTGCTCGATATTCTTGCCGGATTGCCTTCCGTCATCTATGGCGTATGGGGGAGCCTGCTCATCGTGCCTTGGGTTTCGAAACACGTAGCTCCCCTTTTCGTAGAGTTTTCTTCGGGATATACGGTTCTGGCGGGCGGCATCGTTTTGAGCGTGATGATCATCCCGCTTCTGGTGAGCCTGTTTATGGAGATATTCGATAACATATCAACAGATTTGAGAGAAGCTTCGCTCTCGCTGGGCGCTACGCAATGGCAAACCATCAAGCATGTTGTGCTGAGAAAGGCACGACCGGGAATGATTGCCGCTGTAGTCTTGGCGCTGAGCCGAACGCTGGGCGAAACGATAGCTGTACTGATGGTGTGCGGAAACCTCGCCATCGTTCCGGGAAGCGTGCTCGATGCCTGCTACCCGATACCGGCACTCATCGCTAACAATTATGGTGAAATGCTCTCGGTTCCGCTTTACGACAGCGCATTGATGTTTGCCGCCTTCCTGCTGTTTTTCGTGGTCGTTATTTTGAATCTCGGGTCGAGAATCGTGCTATTAAAGGTAAAAGAGTAATTTAAAGGTAAAAGGGTAAAAAGGTAAAAAAGTAAAAAGAACCTTGCCCCCGTTCCTAGCGATTCCATCGCTAGTCCCCCTAAAGTTCTAATCTTAAAGAGTAAAAAAAAGGCTTATGAAATACTTGGAAGAAAGAATCGTGAAATTACTGATGCTCGGGTCGATAGGCATTGTGGGCTTCTTCGTGTTGAGCGTTCTCTGGACTATCTTCAAGCGAGGCTTTCCTGTGCTCTCCTGGGAGATGGTGAGCCAGTTGCCTAGCGGCGGCTTCTATCTGGGCGGCAAGGGCGGATTCCTCAATGCCATCGTGGGCAGCCTTTATATCGTGGGCGGCTCTACCATGCTCGGTCTGCTTATCTCGCTGCCCGTGGTATTCTATATGAATGTATATCTCAAGCCCAACTCGAAATTCGGATACATCGCCCGTCTGGCTTATGATACCCTCTTCGGAATTCCGAGCATCGTCTATGGCTCCTTTGCCTTTACGGTGATGGTTTGGCTGGGCATCAGGGCATCGCTGGGCGGAGGTATTCTCGTCACCACCCTGCTCATCGTTCCGATACTCATCCGTTCGATGGACGAAGTGGCAAAGACGATTCCGCAGGAGATACTCGATTCCTCCTACAGTCTGGGTGCCACGAGGATAGAAACCATCGGTGTGGTACTGAGACAGATAGCCCCAGCCATCGCCACTGCCACCTTATTAAGTATCGGTAGAGCCATTGGCGATTGTGCCGGAGTGATGTTTACGGCAGGATTCTCCGATCATATTCCTCATGGACTGAACCAGCAGGCAGCCACCCTCCCGTTGAGTGTGTTCTTCCAGTTGAGCGCCCCGCAGGAGGATGTTCAGAACAGAGCCTACGCCGCTGCTGTGGTACTCACCATCATCGTATTGGTGTTGAGTTTCGGAGGCAGGTTCATCATGAGTCATTTCTCGAAGAATAAAATATAATCGCCCTGCAAAGGCAAAAGCTTTTGAAATTTTAAAGCTTTTGCCCTTACAGGGCGACATTGTTGCTTACATGTTAACCCAGGGTGTTGCCCTGGGCTAGGAGCTTCTGCCCTTTCAGGGCGTGTGGGGAAGAAAACCAAAACGCGATGCAGGGCGTGTTGGGATTAAACCTTATTTCCCTCTTTAGGGAAAACCACGGTTGGCTTGAAGGTCTTAGCCTCCTCAAAGTCCATCAGGGCATAAGCGATGATGATGACGGTATCTCCCACCTGCACCTTGCGGGCTGCAGCACCGTTCAGGCAGATACAACCGCTGCCACGCTCACCCTTGATAATATAGGTCTCCAAGCGCTCACCATTGTTGTTATCTACAATCTGAACCTTCTCGCCAGCTATCAGATTAGCAGCGTCCATCAAGTCCTCATCGATGGTGATGCTACCCATATAATTCAGGTTAGCCTCAGTTACGGTCACACAATGGAGCTTACTCTTCAATACTTCTATCTGCATTGTTCTGTTATTACTTGATCTGTTACGGATTAAACTTAATAAAGAATATCTATCGAGGAATTATCCCTTATACTTGATATGGTCGATGAGACGGATAGGAGTCTTACCGCAATAAACGGTGATGCAACCTACCACGTATGCACTATCCTCCCATGAAGAAACATCCTGCAGGCTGTCGCCATCCACAATCTGGAAATACTCTACCTCCAGACCCTCTACAGCATTGATGTCGGCAACCACCTTATCGTGAGTTTCCTGTACGGTATGAGTCTTGGCATACTCCACACTCTCCTTCAGGGCCTTATAGATGTTTGGCGCAATGGCACGCTCATCAGGAGCCAGCAAAGTATTACGGCTGCTCTTAGCCAAACCGTCCTCATCACGGACAATAGGACACTCCACAATCTGCACATCGCTGTTGATGTACTTCACGAGCTGCTTGATGACAGCAATCTGCTGCCAATCCTTCTCACCGAAATAAGCACGGGTTGGTCGAACGATATAGAAAAGACGGCTCACTACCTGACATACACCATTGAAATGACCCGGGCGCTTGGCACCCTCCATCACGGTAGAAACAGGTGGAAACTCAAAGTGGCGCGTATCTGGTGTAGGATACATCTCCTTCACCGATGGTGCAAACACATAGTCAGCACCACAAGCCTCCAAGAGCTTGCAGTCAGCATCGAGGGTACGAGGATAGCGATCCAAGTCACCCTGATCATTAAACTGTGTAGGATTCAGGAACACAGAAACTACAGTCACGCCATTTTCCTTCACACTGCGCTTAACAAGAGAGGCGTGACCCTCATGCAGCGCACCCATAGTTGGCACAAGGCCGATTTCCTTTCCCTCCTTACGACACATGAAGAGTTCGTTCTGGAGGTCAACAATCTTATTGAATACTTTCATCGTCATAATCTGTTTTCGGGTGCAAAATAACAACTTTTTTCTCAAATGAGAAAGAAAAAACCTAAAAATATGCGAATTATTGCCGAAAATAATGAATTTCGGAGAAAAAATGCCCCTATTTGAAGTTTTTTTTGTACCTTTGCACGTAATTCGTAAGAATAAAATTTAAATTTTATGGCAAAAAAAGTATTATTTATCAATCAGGAGATCGACCCATACGTAGCCGAGTCTCACATGTCAATCATGGGACGCGAACTGCCTCAGAAGATGCAGGAAGCAGGTTTTGAGATCCGCACCTTCATGCCTAAGTGGGGCACCATCAACGAGCGTCGCGGACAATTGCACGAGGTCATTCGCCTGTCTGGTATGAACCTTATCATAGATGATACAGACCATCCGCTGATCATCAAGGTTGCATCTATACCAACAACACGACAGCAGATTTATTTCATCGATAATGACGACTATTTCAAGAGCCGCCAGATGGGCACCGATGAAAACGGAAAGGAATATGCCGACAACGGAGAAAGAGCTATCTTCTTTGCACGTGGCGTATTGGAAACCGTAAAGAAGCTCCGCTGGCAGCCTGATGTAATCGTCTGCCAGGGTTGGGCTAGCGCAGTAGTGCCTTTCTATGTAAAGACTGCCTACAGCGAAGAGCCTTCATTTGCAGAATCAAAGGTAATTACCGCTCTCTATACCAACGAACTCAAGGGTGAACTGGGTACCAACTTCAAACGTTGCGTTGCCTTCCGTGATGCCAAGTCTGAACTGCTCGACGGCTATCAGGACGACTTCAACTTCATTGAGCTCGGCAAACTCGCCATCGACTATAGCGACGGTGTGGTAGAAGGTGAAGAAGAAGCTAACCAGATTCTCTTTGATTATGCGAAGGAGAAGAACAAGCCTGTACTGGCGTATCCGGGAGAAGATATCCAGGAGCCATACGCAGACTTCATCAACAAGGTTTGTCCTGACGCAGAATAAAATTCCGACAACAGAGACACATACATACAAGGATAATGAAAATTTTAAGACTCTTAACAGTATTAGTAATAGCAGCGCTTACTTTCGCTGCATGTGATGATACCACCGAGGGAATCGGTGGTAGCATCACTAATAAGATAGACAACATTAACATTTCTAACTCAGCGTTCAATGTTACCACAAAGTCTATAGTAGCAGATTCCGTATTGAGCCGCAACAACACGGGGCTCATCGGAAAGATGAAAGACCCGGAAACCGGCAACTATGTAAAGGGCGACTACATGACCCAGTTGAGCGTATTGCCTACTTTCTCTGTAGATACACTCGATTACATCAAGCAGGCAAACAACGGTTCTATCGAAGCAGACTCATGCTACCTCCTGGTTTCATACAATGCCAGCTATGGTGATACCATCGCCCCAATGAAGGTGACAGCCTATGAGATGACAAAGCCGATGGCAGAAGATCAGGAGTATTACTCTAATTATGATGCCTTCAAGGAAGGCTGGGTAAGCGAAAACAACCAGCACTGGAGCAGTAATTACAACTTGAGCAATACATCAGATGTCAAGAACTTCAAGATTTACTTGAATAAGAAGTACAAGAAAGATGGTAAGACATACAAGAACTATGGTTCTTACATCATGCAAACATACGCAGAACATCCTGAGTACTTCAAGACCAACTACAAGTTCCTGCACTACGTCTGCCCTGGCTTCTATATCAAGAACGTAGGCGGTACGGGTAACATGGCTAAGATCTGGAATACAGAGCTTATCTTCTACTGGACCCGCAAAAAGACCATCAATAAAGACAGTACAGCTGTAAGCATCGGATACAACCGTTTCGATGGTACAGAAGAGGTATTGCAGCTCAACAAGATTGAGAACGATACCGAGAACTTGAAGAAGTTGGCAAGTAAGGATCAGGAGAAATGTACTTATCTCAAGTCACCGGCAGGTATCTTCACCGAGGTTACCCTCCCTATCGAAGATATCATGAAAGGTCATGAGAAGGATACGCTCAACACTGCTACCATCTCTTTCCCACGACTCAACAATGAAAACGAAGACAACCCATACAACTTTGCTACACCAAGCACCATCCTGATGGTTCAGAAAGACAGTTTGCAGTCGTTCTTCGAAAAGAGCAAGTTGGCTGACAACCGTACTTCTTATACGGCAAGCTACAGCAGTACCGGCACCTACAAGAATGCCTATACATTCCAGAATATCGCCAATCTGGTTTCTGCCATGTATAAGAACAAGGGCAAGGGGGAAAACTGGAATAAAGTAGTACTGGTTCCTGTAAACGTCATCACAACCACACAGGGCTATACTACCGTCATCTCCAAGATTAATCACGATATGTCACTCGCTTCTACCCGACTGAAAAGAGGTGTAATAACCACCGACAGCAACGGCAAGGAGACAAGTCCTATACAGATAAAGGTGATTTACAGTAAGTTTAAAGAAGAATAAGCATTCATAACGCAAAGTAAAAAAGGAAACGAAACATGGCAGATAATTTTTTGGAGCGTCATCGCGAAGAATACGAGATACGCAAGGCTGCATGGCTCAAGAAGAAGAAACTATTCATGAAGTCAGGCAAGAAACAGAAGCCCCAGACACAGATGCCACGTCCTGAAGACGAAGCGTTATAAACACGAAAAAATTCAGAATCCTGAGAAAGAGGGTGTATCATAAAGCATTTGAATGTTTATGATACACCCTCTTAACTTTGCCGGTTAATCCTTAAAAACTGCCGCATAAGTACAATAAAAGCCACTTAATACAAAATAAAGCAAAATTAATTTGGAGTTTACCCATTTTTTTTATATCTTTGCATTGTGAACTTAAAAGTATTAAATATTAAACAGACAAAAAGCAATAAAATAAAAATAATCAAGATATTAGTAGAGATACTGGTCTATGGGTTTGACTTTTCTAAGAACTTGCATTTAAGGATACAAGATATTTGCAGGATACAAGTTACTTGCAATATATGAGATACTTGGTTTATGTTTATAGATAATGGAGAAATTACTCTCATAAAGAATTTGTTTTTAAGTTTAAACAAAAATGCTAAAGTTAGATGTTAGTAATTATAAGTCCCCGTAGTGACCGTGAGGCTACTGCGGGGACGCTTTTTCAATTTATAGTATATAGAAACAAAAAGGGCAAGACCAGAGATGGCCTTGCCCAATCTATTTTTATAACTCTTTATCTATATTATAAGATTCTACCTGTAAGAGAGAACTTCAAAACAGGATAAACCTTCAAGTCTTTTACGAACTTAGAGAGATCATCCTCGCCAGCATCTTCCAATGCCTTATCGATATCTATCTCGTTACCATTCTGGTAAACCTTGAGCTTGCCCATGAACTGGCAACCCAACTCAAAGCGGCAACCGATACGGTTCTTAGGAACCAGACGGCCGAAACCTAAACCGAGGTATGGACGAACATTCTTGCAACGGATATCGCCCTGAAGGTTATAGTTCTCATCGAGCTCCAAGTTGTAACCACCCAAGTTGGCATTAGCTTTTACAGCCTGGCGGAACTGATTCTTCAATTCAGGAGTAGGCAAGCTCTCAGAGAACTGACGAAGTCCATCACAAGAACCGGTAACCTCAGCAATCTTCTCACCACCAATAGACAAACCAGCAGCGATAAAGAACTTGCTGCCACCACCGAATGGATACAGATTAGCCTTTACATTAAAGGTGGTACGGTCGAATGAGCCTTCTGCATGAATGGTTTCACTGGTTGGGTACTGAACATTAGGTACTTGAGGCAAAGAACTGGTATTGACATCTACATCCAAATCACCAGACAGTTTGAAAGATGGCATGATGTTCACACCTGCTTCTACCTCAAGGAAGTTAGTAACAGGAGCAGCCACACCAACACTAATACCCTCGGTACCTGCACCCACATTAAGACCTACATGGTTAAAGATACCGCGCTTGTAATCGCTCTGTGCCATTACACTTCCTACACCAGCAAGCAGAATTACTGCCATCATCATTAATTTCTTCATAATCGTTCTGTTTATAAGTTAAATATTAAACTCTTTTTTGCATATCGTTCGTAAATATGCTACAAATATAAACAAAAGTTACAAGAAGAACAAATAATTACACAAAAAAATTAAGACTCTTTAGTACTTTAGCATACTAAAGAGCCCTAATATATTATTAAAAACGCAAAATCAGACTACTGAACTTAATCTACTACCGTAAACTTGGCATATTTCAGCAGAAGCTGTTTGGTGCCAGAATGAACGAACTCAACCGTAGCCTTCGTATTCTCACCAGTACCTTCAATCTTCAATACCGTTCCCCGTCCAAAACGCTGATGTTCAATCTTCATTCCCTCTTGTAAACCACAAGAAGAACTGCCAGCAGATGAAGCTGCAGAAGAAGAAACTGATGCTGCAGAAGATCCAGTACCGCGAGAAGCAGGATGAGAAGAATGCGTCTCCATATAACGCTTCGCTGCATTCAGCGCTCTAACAGACTTGAAATTACCTTCAGAGAGAGATGAGCGTCCGGAAACAGACGAGCGTCCGGAAGTACGTGAGGTCTCTGGTTCATCATCAAAGAGAGAAGGCTTAGGATCTGCCACAAACTGCGATGCTACCGGTTTGGAATTCTGATACCTGCTACTGTATCTAGGCTGCTCAGCATCCTCCCATGGTCTGCGAGGACGTTGCGCTCTCGCCCACTCCGGCTGATCAGACATAGAGCCAAACAAGCTTCCACCAGCCTCATCCTGGCTATCAATCAACTTGCCGTCAATCTCATCGATAAACCGACTCGGATTATCAAACTCCATCTTGCCATATCGCCAGCGGTTCTTGGCGTTCGTCAGGATACAATGTTTCTCAGCTCGCGTAATGGCAACGTAAAGCAATCTCCGTTCCTCCTCCAGTTCTCGGAGCGAAGCAGCAGAAAGCGGACTTGGGAAGATATTCTCTTCCAAACCAACCACGAAGACCGTAGGAAACTCCAGACCCTTGGCAGCATGAACCGTCATCAGAGAAACACGAGGTTCATCCTTATCACCATCGCTGTCAGCATCGGTAAGCAGCGCTACATCCTGCAGATAATCCTGCAGGAAGAGTTCATCAAACCTACCCTCTTCACGGCGTTCCTCCACAAAAGCCGACATACCGCTCAAGAATTCCTCCAGGTTCTCCTGACGTGCCAGATCATCGGCATCCTTGCCCGACATGATATCCTGACTGATACCACTCTCCTTGATAATGGCATCACCCAATTCATAGACATCCGTAGTTTGAGCCCGTTCGATAAACGAAGAAATCAGCAATCTGAAGGTTTCCAGCTTGTTCATCGTACCCTTGTTAACCGCCAGTCCATACCGCTCAGGGGCACCGATTACCTCCCAGAAACTCACCTGGTTCTGATGGGCACAGTCAGCAATCTTCAGCACCGTAGTAGCACCTATTCCACGTGCAGGATAGTTGATGATACGCTTGATAGCCTCTTCATCATCCGGATTCGCCACCAGACGGAAATAGGCAATAATATCCTTAATTTCCTTGCGCTGGTAGAAACTCAGTCCGCCATAAATGCGATAAGGAATACCCTGCTTTCTGAACTCCTCCTCGAAGCTGCGGCTCTGGGCATTGGTGCGGTAGAGAATGGCAAAATCACTATACTGGCAGTCATCCTCGCGCCGGATACGCTTCACGTCCTTCGCCACAATCGCCGCCTCTTCCTTGTCGCTGTAAGCAGGCTTATACTGAATCTTCTCGCCCTTCGCATTCTCGCTGAACACATCCTTAGGAATCTGGTTGCGGTTATGCTTGATCAGACTGTTAGCCGCCTCAACGATGGTCTGGGTAGAGCGGTAGTTCTGCTCCAGTTTGAAGAGACGCGTTCCCTGAAACTGGCGCTGATAGTTGAGAATATTATCGATATTGGCACCACGGAAACTATAGATACTCTGCGAGTCATCACCCACGGCACAAACACGCTGCTTCTCCTGACAGAGTTGCATGACGATAGACATCTGAACGTGATTGGTATCCTGATACTCATCCACCAGGACATAATCGAAGCGGGCGGCATATTTGTGGCGAATATCCTCATGTTCCCTGAAGAGCTGATAGGTAAGCGTCAGCAAATCATCGAAATCCATGGCATTAGCCTGCTTGCAGCGCTGCACGTAAGCCACGAAAATCTTACCAACCTCAGGCATCTGCGCACGCTTGTTCTGCTCGAAGATAGCCGCATCGCTCTCATAAGCCGCAGCACTCATCAGGTTGTTCTTCGCCATCGAAATCTTGGCATGAACGGCAGCGGGCTTATACTTCTTATCATCCAGCCCCATCTCCTTCACTATCGCCTTGATCAGCGAGCGCGAATCACTTTCGTCATAAATGGTAAAGTTGTTGTTGAAGCCGATATGCTCGGCCTCTGCTCTCAGAATTCGGGAGAAGATGCTGTGGAAAGTACCCATATAGAGATGCTGTGCGAGATCATTTCCCACCAGTTTTCCGATACGTTCCTTCATCTCCCTTGCCGCCTTGTTGGTAAAGGTGAGCGCCATGATGCTCCAGGGTTTCATGCCCTGGCTCAGGAGATAAGCTATTTTATAAGTAAGCACACGCGTTTTACCCGAACCTGCACCGGCTATCACCAGCGAAGGTCCGTCAATATATTCTACCGCAGCACGCTGCGCTTCGTTCAAGTCTTTCAGTAAATCCATGAATCAATATTTGAGGCAAAAAACTATTTTAAGGTCACCCCTATCAACTATCAACTATAAACTATCAACTAAGTATTACTTTCCCCTATATCCTCCCACAGCCGTGCCCGGGTCGAAATCTTCGCCCTCACGAGGGAAGGTAGGGATAAATCTCATCTGATGTTCTATCTGTCGCTGGCGCTTCTTCATATAAGCGCTAGGATGCAGCGAACTGAATTTGCGCGGATTAGGAAGTGTAGCTGCTATCAGCGCACACTCGCCACGAAACAGATCTTTCGCTTTCTTGTCGAAATGATATTCTGCAACCGCATCCACACCATAGATACCCGGTCCCATCTCAATGCTGTTGAGATAAACCTCCATGATGCGCTGCTTGCTCCACATCATTTCGATGAGGAAGGTAAAGTAGACTTCAAATCCCTTGCGGGTCCATGAACGGCCAGGCCACAGGAAGACATTCTTAGCAGTCTGCTGACTGATGGTACTGGCTCCATGCACCTTTCCACCACGTGCATTATTCTTCGCCGCACTCTCGATGGCATTGAAGTCGAAACCGTGATGCTTCAGGAATCTCGCATCTTCGCTCGCCATTACCGCCACTGGCATGTGAGGCGAAATCTTATCCATCGGAACCCAATGATGATGCAGGGTAATACTCTCTCCATCAGCTACTTGCTGGAAGCATCGGATAAACATCAGAGGAGTGACATATACAGGAATGAACCTATATGCCACTACAGCAAGAATGGTGGTACTGAAAAACAGCACCACCACCCATTTTACTATATTCTTGATTTTCTTCAAAATCATCTATTTAGTTTTTCCCTTCCGGGAGCATGAAACTTATTACTTCAATGTACCGTTGTTGGCTGCGTTAACCATAGCCTGGCTAGCATACATGTAAACCTCTACACGACGGTTCTGGGCACAAGCAGCAGTAGTATTAACAACAGGGTTAGCAGAACCCAAACCCTGAACATTCTTTACCTGACGGCTGGTAACACCACAAGAAGCGAGATAGTTGTAAACAGCCTCAGCACGCTTCTGGCTCAAAGGCAAGTTGATACCGTCATTACCTGTAGCATCAGTATAACCCTGGATAGAAACCTCGCAGTCGGTATTGTTCTTCAATACACCGGCAAACTGAGCCAAATCAGTCTTTGCGCTGCTGCTGAGAGTAGAACCGTTAGTTGGGAAGAGGATACCAGAAGCAAATGTTACCTTAACGGCAGACAAGCCATTGGCATCTGTTACAGTCTCAACCTGTGCATTCTTCACCCGTTCAGCCTCAGCCTTCACCTTATCCATGTGCTTTCCGATGAGGTTACCAGCACTGCCACCAACAGCTGCACCGATAGCAGCACCAACAAGTGCACCTGTACCACGATGGCTATTGTTGAGCAATCCACCAACGATAGCACCCAAAGCTGCACCAGAGCCGGCACCTACAGCTGTACCTGTCTTCTGATTGGTTCCACAACTTGAGAAAAGCAAGCACAAAGAGAGGCCTGCAACTGCAAAATTAGTCTTTTTCATTTTAAAATCTCCTATATTTATGTTATTTAATTGCAAAGATAACTCTTTTTTCTCCATAATGGAGAGTTTTCTAATATTTTTTTGTATTTTTGCATGCAAATTTAAGGGTATTTGTCGAAATAGAGCTAGGAAATCACCTATTTGGGGGTGGAAAATCCCTAAAAGTAGGATTTCAGACACCTGCAGACAGATGAACTGCCGGCAGCAGATGATGAAGGCTCATGCTTATACCTTAATATATAAGTAACAGAAGAAATAAAAAACAAAATAAATAGAATAAAGCAATATGGCTAAAGAACTCAAGAATTTAACCAAGCGCGCTGACAACTACAGTCAGTGGTACAATGATTTGGTAGTAAAGGCTGATCTCGCTGAGTTGTCACCAGTTCGTGGTTGTATGATTATCAAACCATACGGTTACGCAATCTGGGAGAAGATGCAGCAGCAGCTCGACAAGATGTTTAAGCAGACAGGTGTACAGAACGCATACTTCCCTCTCCTCATCCCGAAGAGTTTCTTCTCTCGTGAGGCTGAGCACGTGGCAGGTTTCGCCAAGGAGTGTGCCGTAGTTACCCACTACCGCCTCCGTTCTACAGAGGATGGCAAAGAGGTTGAGGTTGATCCTAACGCAAAGCTCGATGAGGAGCTCATCATCCGTCCTACTTCTGAGACCATCATCTGGAACACCTATAAGAACTGGATTCATTCATGGCGTGATCTCCCTATCCTCTGCAACCAATGGTGTAACGTAATGCGTTGGGAGATGCGTACCCGTCCGTTCCTCCGTACTTCTGAGTTCCTCTGGCAGGAGGGTCATACAGCTCATGCCACTAAGGAAGAGGCTGAGGCAAAGGCTCAGGAGATGCTCAAGGTTTACGCTGATTTTGCTGAAAACTACATGGGTGTTCCTGTATTGCAGGGTGTGAAGAGTGAGACTGAGCGTTTCGCAGGTGCTCTCAACACTTATACCATCGAGGCAATGATGCAGGATGGCAAGGCTCTCCAGAGCGGTACTTCTCACTTCCTGGGTCAGAACTTCGCCAAGAGCTTCGATGTAACATACTTGAACAAGGAGAACAAGCCTGAGTATGTATGGGCTACTTCATGGGGTGTTTCTACCCGACTGATGGGTGCCCTCATCATGGTTCACAGCGATGACAACGGTCTGGTATTGCCTCCAAAGCTGGCTCCTATCCAGGTGGTTATCGTTCCTATCAACAAGGGCGACGAGCAGTTGGCTCAGATTACTGCTAAGTTGCAGCCTGTCATCGACCAGCTCCGCGAGTTGGGCATCACCGTGAAGTATGATGACAACCCTGCCAAGCGTCCTGGCTTCAAGTTCGCTGACTATGAGTTGAAGGGTGTTCCTGTTCGTCTGGCTATGGGTGGCCGTGACTTGGAGAACAACACCATCGAGATTATGCGCCGTGATACCTTGGAGAAGGAGAACGTAAGCTTCGACGGCATCGTAGAGCGCGTAAAGAATATGTTGGAAGACATCCAGAAGAATATCTTCGAGAAGGCTCGTGCTTACCGTGATGCTCACGTTTATGAGTGCGACAACTACGAAGAGTTCAAGGAGCGTGTGAAGAACGGTGGTTTCTTCCTCTGCCACTGGGACGGTACAGCCGAGACCGAGGCTAAGATCAAGGAGGAGACTCAGGCTACCATCCGTTGCGTGCCTTTCGCTTACGAGCAGACTCCAGGTGTAGATATGGTAAGCGGCAAGCCAGCCGTAGCCCGTGTCATCATCGCAAGAAGCTATTAATCATCCCCGGTGTCGGGAGTTCATCCTGACACCATAATATATTTAATATGAGGCAGTTGATACTATACATTCTTTTTCTGGTGTCCATGGTCTTCTCAGGCTATGGAGAGGTATCTGCTGCCTCTATTTCTTTTACTCCCGAGGATTCTTATACCGAAGATGCAAGCCATAAGAAAGATGGTTTGACAAAGGTTGAGTATGACAAGAGCCAGCCTGAGGCACAACTTGAAAACGCCTCACAGCTTGCTTACCGCATCTGTAGCAGCCGTCCGCAGCGCTTATTGCCAAGTGGCAACATGCACAACAGTCAGACTGCCAGTAGATTGCTTACAAATAGAATCCGTTATTTATCATCCCTTTTATCAGCTATAGAAGGTGGCATGGAGCCTTTCCGACAGGAAACTGCCCCAATCCACTTTGATGTCGCCAGCAAGTATTATGTCATTTGCCTGCGACGTCTGCTCTGTTAGTGCTTATTCTTTTCTCTTTTTAAAATTTCATATAGATTTATCGCATCTTTCCTAAGATTTGCGATAAGACTGGTTACACCCCTATTCAAAACAAAAAACAGTTCAATATATATTATTTTTCAAGAATTAAGAATAAGCAAATAACAGTATAAAATTATGGCAAAGATTAATCATTTAGAGATGGGTGCTGATGTTTTGGCACTCCAGGATGTACAGGTAAAGAAAGGTTTCATGGGTTTGACAGTCAAGCTCATCTATCAACCTACCAACAGTGTGATTAAGATAAAAGAGAAGGAATATTCTGCAGAGGATGGAAGAAAGCTTGAGAACATCCTCAGCGCAGCCCCCAAGGATGTAGAAACAGCGATCAGCAACTTCCCTGTTTCTGCCATCAGCATGGGTAATATGAAGTTACAGGCTTGCATCTCTGATGACCACCAGTTTGTTGCCACACAGCTCCTTGCCTTCAAGGATTTCGGTTACAAGCCGGTTACAGAGATGAAGACCTATACAGGAAAGACAGCCGAAGCTTTCGCTCAGTTGTTTTAGTTATATCACAGTTTCGGGACAGGGGACAGAACGATTCCTCTGTCCCTTTTTTATTTTATAGGTATAGGATGAAATCTTTATTTGAAAGAAGGCGGTTCATTCCCCTCTTCCCAATTACGGTAATGCTTAGGCGACAGACCGGTATGTTTCTTGAAGAAGGTTCCGAAGGCTGAAGCATTGGGAAAACTGAGTTCATTGGCTATCTGCTGTATCGTCTTCGTGGTGTTCTTCATCAGATAGATACTGCGACGGATCATCGCCTTGAAAAGCAACTGCTGGACCGTCTGACCGCAAACCGACTTGACCAGTACCGACAGATATTTCGGTGTAAGACAGAGTTCATCTGCATAGAAAGCCACACTGCGCTCACGCATATAGTTCTTCTCTATCAGTAACACCAACGACTCAAAGATGGCAATCTTCCGTTCCATCTCCTTGCCGGCAGCCTTGAACGATGCCGAGAAGATGCTGCACAAACGGTACGTAACAGCCATCAGCAACAGTTTCTGCTCATGCACACAATAGGCATCCAGTTCACCACTCTTCTCTTTTTCCAACTCCAGTTTCCTCAGCATCAGGGCATAGGAAGTGAGCATATCCTCATAGCCCGTCGTCCTGACATGGCAGGGTTTGGGATAAATCGTAGCATAAAGACGCATGGTAACCACGGTATTGCCCAACATGTGACGAATCTGTTCAGCACGGTAAAAAAGAAGGGTATATTTAAGGTTCTTTCCCGTTTCCTGCACATGAAACATCACTCCTTTGGAGAGGAAAACGGTTTCACCCTCAGATGCAACAAAGGATGTTCCGTCTACGCAGAAACGGAACATCCCCTGATGACAGATTACGATTCCGACATAGTCGGAGTAGAAAGGCTGCATCAACAGCTGAGGAAACTCCTGAGCCTCATATATGATGATATTATCTGTTATTTTCATGATGAATATGGGTCTGTTATCTTCAGATTTAACTGCGAAGATAACAAAAATATCCAATCATCAGATGAGCAGCCTGTATCTTTTATGATATTTTAGCACTCCCCTACCTTCTTCCCAGGGATTTCACATCTACATTCTTCAGCAGATATTCACGCGTCAGTTCCCTGATATTGCGCTTGCGCCAAGGGAGAACGAGCATCAGTCCGGCACACAGCAGACAGCCGTAGAAGGTCCAGCCTGCCATCTCCTTGATACTCACCAGCGTGGCCTGTACCTGTACCTTTCCCTTCGTACTCATGGCAGCCATATTCAGCGCCTCGGTTACACTCTTGCCCTGATATTGCATGCCTCTCACCGTCTGGTCGTAAGTCTTCGCCGTCTCTATGCTCGTACGGTCGTAATCCTGGGCAAAGCGGGTTACATAATACTGCTGTCTGTGCTGAAGCACATTGGTATAGAGCGCAGAGCCGATACAAGGGGCAATGACCATACGAACGGTAAGCATGATGCACACCCAGGTTGACATGAAGCGGTAAGGCATGCGCTGGTTGGCTATCGTGGAGATGAGCGAATAGAGCAGCATCATTCCCGTAGAACGGATGATAATAGGCCATTTCATACGCTCATACATACCGTCGTTCTGTACCTCGAAATACATGTACAGCGCATAGGCTCCGATAAAGAGAAAACCCAGACAGTACATCCACTTCAGGTGAACATTCTTGGCTCGGGCAATGACGGCGAATATCAGTCCCACGGTGTAGCCCACCATCACCCAGTTGCCTAGCGTGGCGTTCTGCCAGTTATCTATCTTCATGCTCACATTGGTGAACACGTTGACAAACATGGCACTCGAATTGCAGACCATCAGCAGGAAGAAGAGCAGGATGCCGTAGTTGATGACCCTGAGCTGGAACACCTCCATGATGAAATAAGGTGAACGCCTCGTCTTCTCCAGATAGATGAACAGAGCGGTAAAGATAAGACAGACCACCGAAGAGAAGCGGATGGTAGGATCATCAAACCAGTCGAGCGTCTTACCGAAAACCATGACGTAAGCAAACGAACAGAGCATGATACTGAACACCGTAACATTGCCAAACTTCGACATCGTTATCGGGAACTTAGGCATCGGATACTTATGATAAGGCATGGTGAAGAACACGATGATGATGCCTGCTAGCATGAAAGCCATCATGAAATGATAAACATACTGCCACTCATAAGCATAGGCAAGCCATGCCGTTAGCCAGGTTCCCAACTGTCCGATAATCATGAAGAAGAGATAGATAACCGGCTGCGAAACCATCTTCTCCGAATCTACCGCATCCCATGCTTCCTCGGTAGTAGGCTCGCATCCCGGCGTGATATTCCTCGTAGCCTCTATTCCGAAACCATATCTGATGAGCACGAAGAGATGCGCCATCAACAGTGTCTGACGGACAAAACCCATCAGCAGACTGCACAGTCCGAGTATAAACAGCGAGTCGGTCTGGGCACACACGAAACTGAGGATAAAGAGAATGGAGAAGCCCACGATACACATCATCTTCTCTCTACGGATGCACACCAGATCATAGAAGAACGGCGAGAAAGCCGCCATTCCTATCGAGGTGCAGAAGCCCGCAAAGGCGATGTATTCCGACTGGATGCCGAGCCCGCTCATCATCTCGCCGCTGTTGGCAGAATAGACGCCACTCATCGTAATCATCGGCACGAAGAGGATGATCATGAAGATGATGCCGAGCGGTTTGGGCACCCAATCATAAAACGGATAATTCTTATATTCTTCTTCCATATATTACTTCATTTCCATCTAGCAGTTTTTTACTTTCTCTCAGCCTTGACAACCACCATCATGCCGGCAGCAAGATGCTCATTATCCTCTTTGCTGAGGTTGTTGAAATCGATTCTTACAGGCACACGCTGCTGAATCTTGACAAAGTTGCCAGCCGAATTGTCTGTAGGTACCAGCGAATATTTCGAACCGGTAGCACCAGAAATGGCGGTCACCGTACCCTCAAACTCCTTGTTACTGATGGCATCTACGGTCATACGCACCTTCTGTCCTACATAGAGATTCTCTATCTGGGTTTCCTTATAGTTGGCAATCACCCATTTGTTGTTGGTTGGAATGATGTAGGTAATGGTGGTTCCTGCATTTACCATCTGTCCCTCCTCGATAGAGCGGCGACCCAGTTTACCGTCGCAAGGGGCCACAACCACACAGTAAGAGAGGTTCAACTTTGCCATCTCTACGGCAGCCTCGGCACGCTCGATGGAGGCAGCCACATTCTGCTTGCGGGTAGTTACCTCGTTTACTCCCTTATAGGCAGCAGCCTGCTGCTTCTTTACCCCTTCGAGTTTCTTCCTGGTGGCTGCATATTCCACCTCCAGCTGTTCGAGCTGGATAGGAGTAGCCGCCTTCTTTTCTACCAGGTTGCGATAGCGTTCGCAGTCCTTGGCAAGTTTGGCAAGTCGTACATTTATTTCATCGATGGATGCCTGATAGATAGAAGCTGATGTCTCGGTGGTCTGCTCTGTAGCGTTGATGACATTGGCTCCTGCCTTGGCATCCTTGAGGGCTGCTTCAGCCTCCATCAGACGGATACGATACTCCCGGTCGTCGAGCACAAGGAGGGTATCTCCCTTGTGTACTTCCTGATGTTCTCTGAAGCATACCTTGGCGATATAGCCGGATGCACGGAGATTAACCGGTGAGATATATTGCTCTATCTGAGCATCATTGCTCGTTTCGTTAGAGTTATAATCGAGGAAGAGGCATACGATCTTCCAGAGTCCGAAAGCCAGAATAGCAACACCTATCAGACTGGCAACAATCTGTCTTACGCGCTGCTTCTTGAGTTTCTTCCTGGTTTCTTCGTGAGATACCTGTGTAGCCTCTGCTGTTTCTACATTTTTATTTTCGTTCTGTTCCATAGTTTTATTGTAATTTGGAATCAGGGAATATGAAGTAAACTTTTTTACATCCCGTTTTCCTGTTTATATTTTATTTCTTAATGATTTATTCTTCTCCGTTATTTAACAACCGAAATCTGGTTGAGCTGTCCAGTCAACTTGAGCAGCGAGAGATTGGCAACCTTGTAGCGATAGTAGGCTGTGAGATAATTGTTCATCGCCTCACTCATGCGCATCTCATCCTGCAGCACCGCTGTCATCGAAGCCACACCCTCCTTATACTGGTCGGCTGTTACGTTGTAAACATCCTGCGCCATGGTATAATTATCAAACTGCTTCTTGTAGTTGCGCTGACTGTTGTTCACCTCGCTCACCGCATTCATATAGTTTGCCTGCAGTCCCTTCAGGGCGTCCTCGTAACCGATGCGTGCATTCTCCTCCTCTATCTTCGCCTTTCTGATTTTAGAACGCTTTTCAAAACCATCGAATACAGGCACTCGCAGCTGGATGCCCAGACCGTTGGAACCATACCAGTGGTTTGATTCGCCCGAATGAATCCAGTGATCTATCCTATCGGTAAAGGCAGAATACATCAGGTTTCCGGTCAGCGAGAGCGATGGCAGATAGCCGTCCTTGGCTAGTTTGGTCTGCTTCTGGGTGAGCAGTTTCTTCTGTTCCAGCAACTGGAGTTCGTAGAGTCCCGTATCCAGTCCGTCAGCCTTCACCATCTCTATCTTTCCTGGATCTACGGCTGTCACCTTCATCTCCTTCTCGGCAGGATAATCTATCACATACTTGAGCATGGTATACTGCTGTTCGAGCATGGCGATGGCGTTATCGCGCTGCACGGTGAGGTTCTCGATATTGAGATTCACTCGCTTCAGATCTACCTCCAGACTCATCTGGTTATCATAAAATGCCTGGGTGATGTTTCTGAGTTCTACCAGTCGCTTGATATTGTCATCCGTCAGACGAATCTGCTCAGATGTGTTCTGCGCCATGTAATACATCTTGGCAGTCTGCACGATGAGGTCTTCACGCGCCTTCTCATAAGAGAGTTGGTTGAGTTTATCGGCAATCTTGGTAATGTCGATGGCGGTAAGAATCATCTGGTTATACAGCGGCATCTGCAATTGTACACCCGCCGAAGCATTATACTGCAACGTCTTGGTTACATTATAAGGCTTGCCGTAAGCCGAGCCGTCGGTAACCGAAACAGGCGGCGTAAAGTTGTCGTTGAGCTGTGCCACCGCATTGATCTGCGGATAGAGTTTAGCCTGATTTTCGCTGATAGCGTACTTTCCCTTAGCTATTTCGTTTCGGCTGCTCTGGAGCGACAGGTTATTATCCACTGCCATCTGCAGGCACTGGCTGAGCGTAAGCGTCTCCTGTGCGCCAAGTGTATGGAAAGCTCCGAGCGCGAAACATAAGATGATTATTTTCTTCATTTTTTCTTAATGATTTCTATTGATTTACGTTTCATTTATTATCTGGGTGCAAAGGTACGGCTTTTCAGTGATAAATGACTATTCACATCTTATCACAATATGTTCAAAATTTCCGAAAATAACAGGATATGGTTCAGTATCAGCCTCATCGGCCTACTGGCTTTCAGCTATGTGCTTCTCCAGAACCTTCTTCAGGTTATCAGCAGAGCCCATTCCCAACTTCTTTCTGATGTTGGCCCGCTGGGTAGTGATGTTCGATTCCGACTTGTTGAGCAGCGTGCAAATCTCACTCAGCTTTCTGTTCTGCAGGATAAGGTAACAGATTTCCTGTTCAGAGGCACTCAACTCGGGAAAGACGCGTTCTATGTTCTGTTTGCTCAATTCGCGGGTCTGGAGATATTGCATCACATTGTCTATGACATTCTTCTGCGAAGCCTCACCCAGAAGATCCAGCAAATGCGCGGTAAGTTTAACATCATGCCTTTCCTTCGCCAGAGCCACGTATGCCTTAATCTGCTTTTTGTTTATCTTCAGCACCTGGAGCAGTTCTTCCTCATCACGCTGCAACGTTCTGTTCGCATTGACAAGATACTCACCGTTTCTGGCAACAGCCAGACTCAGCACGCTGATAAAAAGCAATATGAGCATCATCATGAAGAAATAATCCATGAGCGATTCATCCCCCGTTACAATCACACTCAATATATAAACCCAAAAAGCTATTCCCACCAGCCAGCGTGTGAGACGCGCCTGATAAGCCGCCAGCGAGAAAAACATGTTGCCTGAAAGGATAAGCATATTGATGAGAATCACCATTCTGTTATCTTTCAGCGTAGGCATAAAGGCACTGTAGAGGATATCGGCTCCGATAAAGCACTGGGTGGCGATAGCGATACAAACGATTGCCCTCACCATTGGGATTTTCCCGAAGAGATAAGCCATGAAGGAGGATAACACGACTATCAGAAAAACGATGTTAGACACGGTAAAAAACGGATCAAAGGCTCCAGAAAAGCCCAGGATATTTGACAGGATGCCCAAAGAGAGCATCACGGAGAAACACACAAGGATAGCTTGACGTTGGCGGTCCAAGTAATTAGATTCTCTCTTCAGGAAACAGAATCCTAACTGATGTATCTTAGATTTCTTTGCGTTCTTTTCTTTCATATTCATAATGGATAGATAAATTATTTCGTATTGACAGATGAGGCAGGTTTGCCCTGACTGACGAATCATTTTGCACAGACAGACGAATCGCTTTTTCTTCTTGCAAAAATAATAAAAAAGATTGGTTTTGATGTATTTTGAGGGATATTTTTTTTATAATTCCAGAAAAATCAGCATTTTTCAGTGTACTTTTCTCCCTACCGAGAGTGGTTTTCCATTACTTTTGCATTTGAAAATTCAAATCATTTATCAATCATTTAATACTAATTACGTATGAAAAAGAATATCACTTTCAACAGTAAGCACATACAATGGATTCTGTTTTTATGCTTAAGTTTCAGCATCACATTCTGTATGTTTCTGCTATCTTCATGCAGCGATGATGACAGCCCAGAAGTAAATAATCAGGCACACTATCAGGACGTACCAGCCAGTCTACTGACCGATGCCAAGAAACTGGAGATGGTCCGGTCTATCCAGGACTTGAAAGACGGAAGATTCTTCTATCTTGACTATACGGAGGATTACAAACTCTCTACCATATCAGGCTATAATCTTACCGACAACACCCAACTGATTGGTGCCGTATTAAAAACCCTCTGCGACAAAACACCATCCTGGCTCAAAGCAAGAGTCAAGCTGGATGCCGGCTGCAGTGCCTTTGCTGTTACGACACCAGATACTGGTGATTATCTGATGGGGCGCAACTTTGACTATTCTCACGATAATGAACCGATTGCAGCAGCCCTGGTTCGCACGGCTCCAGAAGGTGGACTGAAATCCATCAGCATGGTGGATGCCTACTGGATAGGTTACCGACAGGATCTCTGGCATTACATCCTATATAACAAGGAACAGTTTGAGAAACATAAGACGCAAGACCTTTCCTATATCATGGCATTTCCATATCTTCTGATGGACGGCATGAACGAGGCAGGCTTTGCCGTATCCGTACTCCATCTCGACGGCAAGCCAACCCAGCAGGCAAGCACGGGCAAGAAACTGACTACAACCCTGGCCTTACGCATGATGCTGGATCATGCAAGAACTGTAGATGAAGCTCTCAAGATTCTGGACGGATATGACCTCTGGATACCGGATAATGACGGCAACTATCATTTCTACATGGCAGATGCCACGGGCCGTTATGCCATCGTAGAATTCGTATATGACAAGGATCACCAAAGCAAGATTTACATCGACGATGAATATACGGGTGAAGACGGAAAGACCCATTTCAAATATCCTGACGTATTGCCAAACACCCGCGAGGTGATAGAAAAGCGCTATGCCAGCAACTTCTATGTATCTGAAACCATGGCATGTTCAGATAAAGGTCCGAAACTCTCGAACCACGGCAAGACCCGCTACGACATGATGGAATTCGTCATCAAGCAGAACAGTAACCAGTTGTCAGAGGAAGGAGCCATGAATCTGCTCAATGGTGTGAGTCAGGCAGAAACTCCAGGCAATCCAACGAGCCATACCCAGTGGTCGGTGGTATACAATCTCTCCCAGCGCAAGGCAACCGTCTGCGTGAACAGAGATTACAAGAACAAGTTTACGTTCTATGCAAAATAATACATTTTATGCAAAAGAAGATTTTGCCGAGAAATAATATAAAAATAGGTCTAGCTACACCGCGCTAAGCAGGGTCGCTAGACCTATCTTCTAATCTATCAAGAACTTATATTCTTATTTTAGTCTTCATCAGCAAACTCATTCAGAGTATATGCGCTGCTGCCATCGAAACAATGGGTACATACCCGGCACTTTGGAAGACCGATAGCCTCAAAAGGCGAAGATGTAAAGATTTCACCCGGATGAAGAACTAGGCTACTTTTCCAACGTTCGGAGCAGATTAAAATTTATGCACCCCATCACAAAGCATGGCAAGTTCTTTTTGGAAAAAATCTATATCAGGAGAAACATCATCGGCAGTCTGCAATCTTCCATCAATTGATAAAAAGATTCCAGCATGTAACGGTAATCGCTTGCTTGGTTTTGGCAATAGCTCCACCCTTCTGTTGTTAAATTCATAATCCAGGTTTCGAACATCCAAAACATTTAAAAATGTAAATCCATATCGAGAGTCTCCTTTCGTTCTAGGACGAAAAACAGCTGATACAGAATCTAATTGATCTGCATTATATCTTAATACTGAAATATAGTTTTCAGCACCACTCTTCAACTTTTCAAGTTTAAAAGCCTTCGGCGAAACACGCCCTTTATAGATATGAGAAGGCGAGAACAGGATTCTTGCAACCTTTTCATCGTCTGCTATTTCAGAAATCAGTTTATCCATGAGCTTTTTCTAATAATGACAATACTTCCTTTTCATCCAACTTATCAAAACTGAATTTTGACAAATGACCATCCCGTTTGATAAATGCTACAACCTGATGATTGGTTATAGTAACACCTGCTATATTATTGTCTTCCGTGTAATCTAAATATATACAACCTCGTGCATCAGGAAAAGCTACCCAATTTTGCAGACTAGTATCAGTAGCTAGCAGAATAATTCGCTTCACAAAATCCACGATATTTCTTGAGAGGGCAAGACTACCTTCACCATCCCAACCATCTGGAAGCTTTGACAATTCATCTAAACGATTCAAAAGTTCTTTCTTTACTGAAGATTGTAAAGTTTGCTTTTGACTTGACAAGAAAACCAAACAACTATACAAAGCATTCTGATCTGTTGTAGCATACACCGCATCCATCACATTATGGCGCAAAGTAACAATATCCGTATCAGGAGTAATACGGACTGCCATGGAATCAGAAACTATACTTGTTTTTTCTTCCGGTAATTTATATGGCTTTACTTCACTCATACTTTTTTCTTTTTACTAAACATGTGCTGCAAAGATACGTTGCTTTTTCGTAACTACCAAATTTTTCGAGAAGAAAACAATATAAACCACATTATTTTCCGATTCTGTCTGTATTCGTATCATATCACAAGTGATTGAAAGCTATATATTCTAGCCCTCACGATTCCTACCCCCCAGAAGCGTTACATGACAGTTGTGACAGTTTTATTTCGCAGGGGGTATTACGATACCATATAAAAGGAAAATAAAATAGGTCTGGCAACACCGCATTTCACGGAGCCACTAGACCTATCTTCTTATCTATCAAGAACTTATATTCTTATTTTAGTCTTCATCAGCAAACTCATTCAGAGTATATGCGCTGCTGCCATCGAAGCAATGGGTACATACCTGGCACTTTGGAAGACCGATGGCCTCTACCAGCTGCTCGATGGTATTGAACTTCAGGGAAGTCAAGCCCAACTGGCTGGCAATCTCATCTACCATCTTCTGATACTCAGGAGAACCGGTGGTAGCGTATTTCTCAAGATTCTTGTTGGCATCGCCCTCAAACTTCTCGATGATGCGACGGGTAATCAGCTCCATATCACTCTTGGAAGAAGTGAAGTTGATGAACGGACAACCATATACCAATGGAGGACACGCTATACGCATGTGGCACTCCTTCAAGCCAGCCTGGTCGAAAAGCACCTTCACGTTGTCGCGAAGCTGGGTACCACGAACGATACTGTCATCGCAGAACAACACACGCTTGCCCTTTAACATCGCCTTGTTAGGAATCAGCTTCATCTTGGCTACCAGTGAACGCATGCTCTGGTTGCTAGGAGTAAAGCTGCGAGGCCATGTAGGAGTATACTTGGCAATACAACGCTGGTAAGGTACACCCTTGCCGGCAGCATAACCCATCGCCATACCTGTACCCGAATCAGGAATACCGCTGCAGCAGTCTACCTCCACATCATCGGTCTTGGCGAGATTAAAGCCGTTGGTAAAACGCGCCTCCTCTACATTCTTGCCTTCGTAGGTAGATGTAGGGAATCCGTAGTAAACCCAGAGGAAAGAGCAAACCTGCATCTTCTTGTTGGCAGGACGGATTTGCTCCATGCCATCAGCTGTAATCTTCACGATTTCGCCTGGTCCTACCTCATATGCTGTTTCATAATCGAGATTAGGGAACGAGGTGGTTTCGCTGGAAGCCGCATAGGCACCTTCCTTCTTGCCGATGATGATTGGAGTACGTCCCCAACTGTCACGCGCACAGATGATGCCATCCTCGGTAAGGATCATCATGGTGCAGGAACCTTTGATGTGATGGAAAACGTTTTCGATACCTTCTCTGAAGGTTTTCCCCTGAATAATGAGCAGAGCCACCAACTCAGTTGGATTGGTACTACCCGAAGACATTTCAGCAAAGTGCATGTTCTTTTCGAGCAGAAGCTGAGTAAGTTCATCCTTGTTTACTATCTTAGCTACGGTGCAAATGGCAAAGCGGCCAAGATGAGAGTTCATGATGAGTGGCTGGGCATCTGTATCGCTAATCACGCCGATGCCCGATGTAGCTCCTTCAAACTTGTTGAGTGTAGGTTCAAACTTCGTTCTGAAGTATGAACTTTCCAGATTGTGGATAGAGCGCACGAAGCCCTTCTCACTACTGTAGGTTGCCAAACCGCCCCGGCGTGTGCCGAGATGTGAGTTGTAATCTGTGCCGTAAAAGAGATCAGCGACACAGCTTTTCTTGGAAATAGTTCCGAAAATGCCTCCCATAAGAGTATAATTATATGTTATAATTTTGTAATACGGGTGCAAAGGTAAATAAAAATCAGAAAATATGCAAGTCTTTTTGCTTTTTTTCTGTAAAAACATGATAATGAGGGTAACTTGCTACCCTATTTCGAGAAGAATAAACGGCTACTGAAAAGAAAAGCGCTCCGGCAATAATTACCGGAGCGCCATGATATGATTTCCTATGAAATTAATCCAACTTCAGGCTCTTCTTGATAGCCTCGATCTTATCCATTGCAGCAGCTGTACAGCGGTTGTAGCAGCCAGCACACTTGAATGAAGGATCCTTTACCTCAATATAGAACTTGATCTTAGGCTCTGTACCTGATGGACGGACACTTACCTTGGTGTTGTCGTCGCAGAACCACTGGAGTACATTGCTTGTAGCAGGCATATCGAGCTTCTCTACGCTGCCGTCAGCATGCTTAACCTCCAGGCTCTGGTAGTCCTTCCAGGTTACCACCTTGCTGCCACCCAACTCCTGTGGAGGGTTGGCACGGAAGTCGGCCATCATCTGCTTAATCTCGTCAGCACCAGTCTTACCTGGGCGAACTACGTTTACAGTGAACTCCTTGCTGAAGCCATACTCTGCATAAATCTGCATCAGGAGGTCGTAGAGAGTCTTGCCCTGATCCTTAGCCCATGCTGCAATCTCGCAGATGAGGCAGATAGATGCAGGAGCATCCTTATCGCGTACCTTATCGTATGGCAAGAAGCCGAAGCTTTCCTCACCACCACCGATGTACTGCTGCTTGCCCTCAGAGATAGCAATCTCGCGTGCAATCCACTTGAAACCAGTGTAGCAGTCGCGCAACTCTACGTTGTTCTTCTTGGCAATCTCAGCGATAACCTCTGTTGTTACGATGGTCTTTACGAGGAAGTCTGTTGGCTTCAACTTGCCCAACTTCTTCTTGTTCTCGATGATGTAGTAGCAGAACATCATGGCTGTTTGGTTACCGTTGATGATCATCCACTCGCCCTTGTCATCACGGCAAACGATAGCCAGGCGGTCAGCATCTGGGTCAGTAGCAACCACGAGGTCAGCGTTCAACTTGGTACCGAGCTTCATACCGAGGGTCATAGCCTCTGCATTCTCTGGGTTAGGAGAAACTACTGTTGGGAAGTTACCATCTACAACCATCTGCTCAGGAACTACATTGATGTTCTGGAAGCCCCAAGAACGCAGACAGAGAGGAACGATGACACGACCTGTACCGTGCATAGCTGAATAAACGATGTTGAGGTCTTTCTGACGGTTGATGACATCCTGGTCTATCATAGCAGAATGAACGGCTGTCATGTAGTCGTAATCCATCTCACCACCGATAATCTTGATTTTATCCCAGTTAGCCTCAAACTTCACCTGGTCGATAGTAACCTTGTTTACCTCCTCGATGATACCTGTATCGTGTGGAGCCAGAACCTGAGCACCATCGCTCCAGTAAGCCTTGTAACCGTTGTATTCCTTAGGGTTGTGAGAAGCTGTTACGTTGACACCAGCCTTGGCACCGAGCTCGCGGATAGCGAAAGAAATCTCTGGTGTAGGACGGAGGCTCTCGAAGAGATAAGCCTTGATGCCATTGGCAGAGAAGATGGCAGCTACGGTCTCTGCGAAGAGACGGGAGTTGTTACGGCAGTCGTGACCTACCACTACAGAAAGGTTCTCCTCACCTGGGAAAGCCTTGAGGATGTAGTTAGCAAAGCCCTGTGTAGCCATACCAACGATATACTTGTTCATGCGGTTGGTACCTGCGCCCATGATACCGCGCAAACCACCAGTACCGAACTCCAAGTTCTGATAGAATGCATCAACGAGAGCAGACTTGTCCTCTGCGTCGAGCATTGCCTTTACTTCCTTACGGGTTTCTTCGTCAAAAGCAGGTGTGAGCCACTGCTGTGCTCTTTCTTCACACTGCTTGATCAATTCTGCGTTATTAGCCATAGTTTGATTATATTATGTTATTAATTAATTCTTATCGAGAAGGATGTGCACGAAAACAATGCATAATTTCTCTATTTGCGTACAAAGTTATATAAAAATTTTGATAAACCAAGCAAGAATGAAGTTTTTTTTGTATTTTTGCACATTGAAATGGAATTGAAAATAGAATAAGGCTCATATTTAGCAATATTGTATTGGTAAGATAGCAAAGTTGAATGAACAAAATATAAAAACAATAGAATATGGAAGTATATTACACGGGCGTCATCATCGCCGTATCCACCTTTTTAATAATAGGTATCTTTCACCCTATCGTCATGAAGACGGAATATTATACGGGCACCCGCTATTGGTGGGTTTTCCTCGTTGCAGGCATCATCTGTATAGGAGCTGCCTTCCTGGTTGCCAACGTGCTCTTCTCTGCCATACTGGGCGTAGTAGGTGCTTCATGCCTTTGGAGCATCGGTGAACTCTTCGAACAGAGACAACGCTGCGAGAAAGGCTGGTTCCCGAAGAATCCGAAAAGAATAGGAACAGGATATTACAGGGACGAGAAGAAGTGAAGAACGAAGAACTGAAGTTTCGCATGTGGTTCAAGTACGGGCTGAAGGCCCAAAAGCTCCTAGCCCAGGGCATCGCCCTGGGTATAATGGCAATCAGCAAGGCGCCCTGTAAGGGCAAAAGCTTTGTATATTGCCAGGTATTTGAAAGCTTTTGCCCTTACAGGGCGACAGGTTTGCGTCCGTAATTACCCAGGGCGATGCCCTGGGCTAGGAGCTTCTGCCCTTTCAGGGCGTGTGGAGCTTACTTGCGAAACTTCAGTGAAGAATTCAAGTGTATAGGAAGAAAATGAAGACAGAACTCATTCTGGTCGGAAAGACCGTAAACAAGCATTTCATTGCGGGCATCAAGGATTATGCCGAGCGCATCACCCATTATATGCCTTTCAACATAACAACCATTCCTGAGCTCAAGAACACCAAGAGTCTCAGCGAACAGCAGCAGAAGGAACGGGAAGGAGAACTGATTCTGAAACTCCTCCAGCCTTCGGATACCGTGGTGCTGATGGATGAACATGGACAGGAATTCCGAAGCATCGAGTTTGCCAAATGGATAGAGCGCAAGCAGGCCACGGCAAGAAGGCTCGTCTTTGTCATCGGCGGTCCTTACGGTTTCTCACCGTCTGTCTACGACCGCGCCAACGAGAAGATCTCCCTCTCCAAGATGACCTTCTCGCATCAGATGGTTCGCCTTATCTTTACCGAGGCGCTCTATCGCGCATGTACTATTATAAAAGGTGAGCCTTACCACCATGAATAAAGGTAAAAGGGTAAAAAAGTAAAAAGGTAAAAAAATGGGGAAAGATAAATATATAGAAATAAAAGGGGCGAGAGCCAACAACCTCAAGAATATCGATGTGAAGATACCTCAGGGCAAGTTTGTTGCCATTACGGGTGTCTCCGGATCGGGAAAATCATCGTTGGCTTTTGATACCTTATATGCTGAGGGACAGCGCCGCTATGTGGAGTCGCTCTCTTCATACGCACGCCAGTTTCTGGGACGTATGAGCAAACCGGAATGTGATTTCATCAAGGGATTGCCACCTGCCATCGCCATCGAACAGAAAGTGATTTCGCGCAACCCACGCTCTACCGTGGGCACCAACACCGAAATCTACGAATACCTGCGACTGCTCTACGCACGCATCGGAAAAACCTATTCGCCTATCAGCGGACAGGAGGTGAAACGCCATACTACCGAAGATGTACTCGCCTGTACCCGACAGTATTCCCAGGGTACCAGGTTTGTCATCCTCGCCCCTATCCACGTCATCGAAGGGCGCAGTCTGGGCAAACAGCTGGAGATGTACAACCAGGAAGGTTACGCGCGTATATATATAAAAGGTGAATTCGTGCGCATCGAAGACTTCATGGAGCAGGCTGACAAGGAACTGCTGGAAGTAAGCGGCGACAAACTGAGAAAGAGAATGCAACAGAAGGATGAAGAAATCTTCCTGGTCATCGACCGTGCTTCGGTAAGCGATGAGAAGGATGACATCAGCCGACTGATGGATTCTGCCGAAACTGCCTTCTATGAGGGCGATGGAGCCTGCCGCCTCGTCTTCCTGCCAAGCAATATCTGCTACGACTTCTCTACCCGGTTCGAAGCTGACGGCATGCAGTTTGAAGAGCCTACCGACAATATGTTTGCCTTCAACTCTCCTCTCGGAGCCTGCCCTACCTGCGAAGGTTTCGGCAGCATAATAGGCATCGATGAGAAACTCGTCATCCCGAACACTTCAATGAGCGTATATGACGGATGTGTGGTTTGCTGGCGAGGCGAAAAGATGGGTATGTGGCTCAAGGAATTCATCCGCAGAGCTGCAGAATACGACTTCCCTATCTTCAAGCCTTACTTCGAACTGACTCAGCAGCAGAAGGACTGGCTGTGGCACGGTCTGCCTGGCGAGAAGAAACGTAAACAGCAGGAAAGGGTGAGCATCGATGAGTTCTTCAGAATGGTAAAGGAGAACCAGTACAAGATACAATACCGCGTGATGCTGAGCCGATTCCGTGGAAAGACGATTTGTCCTGACTGCCATGGTACCCGACTCAAGAAGGAAGCCAACTATGTGAAGATTGGCGGAAAGAGCATCACCGAACTGGTTGAGATGTCGATTGTGAACCTGAGCGAATGGTTCAAGAAACTGGAACTCTCTGAGCATGAGAAGGAAATCAGCAAGCGTCTGCTCACCGAAATCACCCACCGCCTGCAGTTCCTCCTGGATGTTGGTCTGGGTTATCTTACGCTCAACCGACTCTCCAACACCCTCTCCGGCGGTGAGAGTCAGCGCATCAACCTGACCACCAACCTGGGCTCATCGCTCGTGGGTAGCGTATATATCCTCGACGAACCTAGTATCGGACTCCATAGCCGCGATACTGCCCGACTGATTAAGGTGCTGAAAGAACTGCAGCAACTGGGCAATACGGTGGTCGTGGTAGAACACGACGAAGAGATTATGCGGGCAGCCGACTATCTCATCGATATCGGTCCCGATGCCGGCAGACTGGGCGGAAGAGTGGTCTACGCCGGTCCGTCATCAGAATATTCAACCACCGACAAGGCTGAACAGGAAAAGCTGCTGGCTGAATATCCGGAGAGTTATACCATCAAGTACCTGACCCACAACGAGGAGATAAAGGTGCCAACGAGCCACCGTGCCTGGAACCAGTATATCGAAATCAAGGGAGCCCGGATGAACAATCTGCGCGGCATCGATGTTAAGATACCGCTCAATGTATTCACCTGTGTAACCGGCGTATCAGGCTCAGGCAAGAGTTCGCTCATCAAGGGAATCCTCTATCCTGCCATGCGTCGCCGTCTGGACCTCGTAGCAGATGCACCAGGCGAATATGCATCGATGGAAGGCGACTGGAAGAGCATCCATCATGTAGAGTTTGTTGACCAGAACCCTATCGGAAAGAGTACCCGCAGCAACCCTGCCACTTATCTGAAGGCATACGATGCGATACGTGCCCTCTTTGCCAACCAGCCATTGGCTAAGCAGATGGGATTCACGCCGCAGTACTTCTCTTTCAATACCGAAGGCGGAAGATGTGAAGAATGTAAGGGTGCAGGATATGTTACCATCGAGATGCAGTTTATGGCAGACCTCACGCTGACCTGCGAGGCTTGTAAGGGCAAGCGTTTCAAGCACGATATCCTGGAGGTTCGCTATGGCGGAAAAGACGTCAATGATGTGCTGAACATGACGGTAAACGAGGCCATTGAGTTCTTCAGCGACGAAAAGCTGCAGCGCAACGAGGGCGACTTCGACAACTGCCGCATCATCGTAAACCGCCTGAAGCCGCTTCAGGATGTGGGTCTGGGCTATATCAAGCTCGGTCAGAACTCAAGTTCGCTTTCGGGTGGTGAGAATCAGCGTGTAAAGCTCGCCTTCTTCATAGGTAAGGAGGAACAGGAGCCTACGCTCTTCATCTTCGACGAGCCTACCACGGGTCTTCACTTCCACGACATCAAGCGCCTGCTCCATGCCTTCAATGCCCTGATAGAAAGGGGCCATTCGCTGGTAGTGATTGAGCACAATCTGGATGTCATCAAGTGTGCCGACTATATCATCGACCTCGGTCCTGAAGGCGGCGATAAAGGCGGCAATCTTGTTGTAGCCGGAACTCCGGAAGAAGTAGCTGCCTGCAAGGCAAGCCTTACCGGAAAGTTCTTGCGTTAAATTGAAGTTTCAGGACGTGTGGCGAAAAACATGCGAAACGTCGAAAAAAAATACGATATCAGTGGAATCCGGCAACCGCCGGATTCCACTTTTTAATTTAAAAAACCAATTCAAAAGTATTATTTATTAAAAAAGTAACCATCATCGAAGGCTGCTTCGATAAGGCGTTGCTTTACTCGGGCGTATTCTGCCGAGTCTTCGATAAAGTGCCGAAGAGCAGAAACAATCCTCACATAAACACTTAGCCGATAATCGCCCTTACCCTTTTAGATTGCATAAACGTTTTCCTTACGCATTCCAGCACAAAACATCAGATCAGAACCAGATACATGATGGTTCTTCATTTCTTCACTCAAAACAACACCGAAACGGCTGTTGTCTACTGTAATTTTTTGGTAAAACATGTTAATAAAATTTTAATTAATAAAAAATATATAAACGAGTTCCCGACGTCGGGAACTATTTTTTATTTTCTTTTTAGTATCTTTGCATCGTGTAAAACAGATTCAACAATCTGCTTACCTATAATAAAACGAATAACTGATACATATATTGTATAACAATATAAAATTTTTAGGAGATGATGAACATCAGTACATTCATTAACATGGCCAGCAAGATTCCTTCACCTGGCCAGTTGGAAGGCCTGGTAACCTTCATGAAGGAAGATGAGAAACTCAGGTTTTTCACCGAGTCTTACCGGAAAACGGGGAATAAGTCGTACAAGCACGATGCACCCCTCTTCGCCGTAGCCTGCATCTTCGAAGGCGGAAAAGGCAAGGACAACATCCGGAGTCTCACACATCTGTCACTGGTCGACTTCGACCACATCACAGAGAAACCGGATGACGGCACCCTGCACTCGCTCAAAGAGAGAATCTGCCACGATGCCCACACCCTGCTCTGCTACGTTACCATGAGCGGCAACGGACTGCGCGTCATCTACCGCTACGAAGGCGAGGATTATCCCGCCGCCTTCGCCATGGGAAACGACTACTACGCGCATCTCATCGGCAAGGAAAGCGATCCGCTCTGCAAGAACATCACAAGGCTCAGCGGACTCGCCTACGACCCCGAAGTCTATTTCAATCCTGAAGCCACAGCCTTCAGCGCCGAGGAAATCAGCCATTTCCATTCCGCTACGCTCAAGACCGCACAGAAGAAAAAGAAACAGGAACGCATCGCCGACTACTACGAGCAGATCGTCAAACCCAAGCTGGAAAGCGAAAAGATCAGGTACGAACCCGGCAACCACAACCAGTATGTGATGCGGGTGGGCTACATGATGGCTAAGAAACGGTACGACAGGAAAGAAGCCACCCAGTGGGCTATCAGACAGTTTCCCGAATACGACGACGTAGAACAGGTGTTCAAATCGTGTTACGACAACACCACTCACCCACAGAAGATGAAGGCTGAAACCGGAAAGATTCCCTATGCCACCGTAGATGAAATCAAAGACTTCCTCGACGGGCATATCAAACTCCGCTTCAACCTCATCACCCTGCGCTACGAGTATCTGAAGGAGAAATGGCGAATCCTCCAGGACCGCAATCTGAATACGCTATGGAGCAACATGTCGCTAACCGCAAGGGTGAGCAAGAGCGACATGATCAATGTCATCGAGAGCGACTATAGCCCGCCCTACAATCCCTTCACCGATTATCTGGAGAATCTCCCACCCTGGCAGGAAGGCGACAAGGATTATATTGCCGAACTCGCTGCCACGGTAAAGATGAAGGGAGACCCCGTGATGCCCTTCTGTGAAGCCCTCAGGAAATGGCTCGTGGCGATGATAGCAGGATGGATAGACGAAGGTGCCGTCAACAATGTCATTCTGGTGTTCATCGGCAGACAGGGCGCCTACAAGACCACCTGGTTCAACTATCTCCTGCCGCCGGAACTGAAGCAATACTTCTATACGAAGGCGAATGCCAGGCGCATGACGAAGGATGATATCATCGCCCTTTCGCAGTATGCACTCATCTGTTATGAAGAGCTCGACACGATGAGTCCATCGGAACTGAACCAGCTGAAGGCTGTGGTAACGATGCAGTATACCAACGAAAGGGCGGCATACGGCCATTATGCCGAGCAGCGCAAGCATATCAACACCTTCTGCGGCACGGGCAACAATCCCGAGTTTTTGAGCGACCCTACCGGTAACCGTCGCTGGCTGCCCTACGAGATAGAGAGTATCCTCTCGCCCCGTGAGCATCCGTTCAATTACGAAGGCATCTACGCCCAGGCTTACGCCCTCTACAAGAGTGATTTCCGCTATTGGTTCACCGATGAGGAAATAGAAAAGCAGAACCGGCACAACCGCGCTTTTGAGGCGCCCAGACTAGAACAGGAACTTGTGGATCTCTACTTCCGAAAGCCAACGGAGGCGGAGACAGGGGAGTTCGTGTCCATAGCCAGAGCGATGCAGATCATCAGTTGCAACATCTCCCAGAAGCTGAACAGTTCGAAACTGGGCAAGGCTTTCAATGATCTCGGATTCGAAAAGATGCGCACCAAGCACAGCCGTGGTTACAGGGCAATCGTCCGTACAGCCGAGGAAATCAAGGCTTACCAGGTATCCGTCTGCATCAACCCGCCGCAATGCGATGATGATGCCCCCTTCTAGCCGTTCCTCCCAACCATCGGTTCCATCCGGTTCAGGGTGACAGGGTGACACGGTGACACGAGTTTTTCAACATTTCGCCTCGCACGCGGGCAGGCAGGAACTTTCGGCCTGATTTTTCCTGCCTGCCCGCGCGAGAGTAAATCTTCAGAATTCCCTGTCACCCCTGTCACCCTGTCACCCAGAAGCCAGTTACTTCCGAAACGGAAACCAAGGACTTACGGTGCAAAAGTCAGAGACTTAGGGTTCAAAAGTCAGAGACTTACGATGCAAAAGTCAGTAGCTTATGAACCGCAACTCAATCATAAACCCCTTAAAAAATCAAACAAAACTATGGATTTAAGAAGTTATACCAAGCAAGAGCTTGCTCTCCTGTATTTTCCCGATGCTACTCCAGCGGTAGCCAGTGCTCACCTGATGCGATGGATCCAGCGCATCCCCGACCTTCTCCAGAAGCTCGCCGCCACCGGTTACGGCAAGAACTGCAAGGAGTTCACCCCGATGCAAGTCTCCTACATCCTCTACTTCCTCGGTGAGCCCTAACCCTGTTCCGCCTAATCTATTGCATGTATCTACCATACACTGAAATTGGTCAGCAAGTTGCTGACCAATTGGAAAGGGATGCCAATTTGCCTCAACATGGAATAAAAAAAATAACACCACGAAAATGAGGGTGTGTCATTATTCATCGGATTACGCGGAATAAACGGAACCTTAACCGCCTTCCTCGGATTACTCACGGATTTTAAACGGAAACTCGACCTGACGGTCGTGGCGATGCCCTGGGCTAGGAGCTTTTGGGCCTTCAGCCCGTACTTAAACCACTTGCGAAAGTTCTATCAGCTTTATAATCAAAAGATTAAAATTTTGCAGCAAATTGCTGCAAATTCTGGAAGTCAAGATAGGTTCATTCACCTTTGCTGATGTCGGGCAACTTGGTGGTTATGTAGTAGCTTGTAACCATCTTCTTCGCAAAGAGGGGCGTGACAATCCTACTATAGGTTTACTTATTTGCAAGGAGAAAGACCGTATCCAGGCACAATATGCCCTGGAATCAAGCAGCCAACCCATAGCTATTTCTGAGTACAATCTAGAAAAATTCTATCCTGAAAAATTGGAAGGAACTATGCCGACGATAGAGGAATGGGAAGCTAAGTTTGGGGGTAGCATTGAACACGAATAATATTGAATTATTCAAGATTTGCAAGTTTAGCCCCACACGCCCTGGGCTAAGAGCTTCTGCCCCTTGCAAATACTACTTAATGATTCCGATTAATAATTAAATAACAATAACAGGCAACTAATTGTTACTCAAATATTTGGAATTATCGTTCAGAAAGATTATCTTTGTGAAAGATAATAATAAAGCATAACATGATGGAATATAATAACGAAGAAGCTAAGATACTTCTACCTGAAGACATCATACAATAGGAAAAAGGGGCTATATGCTTATCCAAAAGATAGCATATAGCCCAAGCGTTTTTGATTGAGAACTACGATTAATATAACTTTACCAGACTCTAGTGTCTCCCATATGGATTGGGAATTCTTTACTATTTCATTTTCTACTCAGGGTTTCTACAATAGTCATCACCTTTGTGAAATGGAATCTGGTCATACAAATCTCCTGGGTCATCCTCTGGACGTGCATAATTAGAAGATGCAGCCAAAATGCTGGCAGCCTCTATCTGATAGCTGCGCATCTCTGGTTTCATATAATTTTTCTTTGTCATACTTATCAATTTATTAATGGGTTCATTTTATTACTTTACATACTTCTTACCATCCTTGATGTAGATACCACTCGTAGGCTCTACGCTAAGCTTGCGTCCCTGCAAGTCGTAGATACCTTGGCGAGAAGATGATACATCCTCCGTGTCGGTCTTGACATAGATGCCATCAATGTCTGTGGTCTCATCACCACCAATTACGTGGATGGCGATACGGCTCAACTGGACAGATGGATTCAGCTCGCTACCTGTTCTGTCACTGGCGTTGAGATACCATCTCTGTGGATTAAGTTCCGTATCACTTCCAGTCTTCCACAGTTCACCTTCATTAATGACGAAGTCACTTGTTGTGTCAAAGCCAGTCTTTGCATTGAGAGTACCCAAGAACTGATAGTAGCGTGTAACGCTGGCGCAGTCTATTTTCTTGTCAGCAGCAGCGGCAAACGATACATTTGTAAATTGCAAAGTCTTAGCCTCAGCAGTTTCTGGTGCCTGCTTCAAGCGGATGAGGCAAGGGGTAAGTGCTGGTATGGTGATGCTATTCTTTACTGGTTTCACCTCCAACACGATGTTGTACTTACCATCTTTCTGCTCAAACTCATGGAAGTTGTTGATGGTTGCCATTTCATACTCATCAGTCAACTGACCGCAGTCAATAGAGAAAGGTACATATACCGCAAGCCACTTGTCATGGCTGAATGAGCGTTTATATTCCAAATTCGTTACAGTAAACTCAGCCTTACTATCGTATGCCGTAGCATCATTCAATGTGAATTTATCAACCGTGAATGCACTTGTGTCATCATTAGGCTGAGCCGCTACGCTGGCATCGCTTGTAGCAAAATATTCGTTATGCCCACAGTTTCTGGTACATCCCTTCTGATAGATGTGCTTACTGTCATTGAAGGTTACTTCACCTGACATGTTATGTCCAAGGGCTGGCAATGTCTGTGTATAGGCATTGCTAAAGATAGCCTTGGCATTGAAGGCATAAGAAGTCTTATAGTACTTATGACCATCATCTGTACAAGTAGCCGCTTCATTGTCATGCTCTGCATCATGCACCACAGTCATTTGCGGTGTTTTGGTCTTTCCACATACCTTGCAAGTATAAGTTACAGCCACCGAAGGTACTTGTGTCTTATCCTCAGCTTCCGTCCAAGTATATTCACCAGCCTCATAGCTCAAGTCATGGTTACCATTCGCCTCGTCTTCTGCCTCAGCGTTGTAAGCTACAGAATGCTGATTGGTATTGCTAAAGCAGCCATCTTTGCTGCCATGTTGATAACCACCATAGACAGTATTGTCGCCAGTAGATTTCAAGACAGGATACTCATCGCCATCCTCGCTCAACTTCTGATACCATGCCAAGGTGCTTCCTTCGGTAGGAGCAGATGTGGAGCCGTTAAGAAGCCATGCCACCTCGCCGCTCCTCAGTTGGGCTTCTGTAAATCCTGTTGCGTTATCTTCAGAGAGCTTGCTGTATCCGAAGGCTTTTACAGTTTTCTCTTGGCCGTTTGCATTCAGCTTTGCGCCACTATAGTATGCCACCATGCCTTCTGTGGCCCCTAAGTTAGAATAGCCAAAAGCCATGCCTACCTCTTGTGTGCTGTTCGTGGCACTTATGCAGCCATAGCTGAACACGTTCTGTATCTTGCCTTTATTTACGAAACCTGCCATACCAGCAACACGTTCTGTACCTTTCACATCTCCATAGTTGGCGCAGTCTTGGATTGTTCCGCTATAGAAATAGCCAACCAAGCCACCAGCAATCTGACTTGATGCCGTTACTTTTCCATAGTTGGCACAGGCGGTTATGGAATTACCTGTTCTAGCGAAGAAACCAAAAAGACCGCCGACATCTTCTATTCCTTGTACCGTGGCATAGTTCACGCAGTTGTAGGCGTTACCATCAAGTCTACCTGCAATACCACCAGTATAATCTTCTCCTCCTTTCATCTGGCAAGTATTTGATATTTTGATATTTTGAAGGGTGCTTGTATTTGCATAACCAACCAAAATTCCTGTGAAAACTCCCGTATTCGTCACATTTGCATACTCAAAGGTTAGGTTCTTGATTGTGTTTTCTCCTGTATAACCGAAAAGCCCCGAATATTCTTGGTTTGCATTGATATAAAGGTTGGAGATGGTCTTGTAATTTCCGTCGAAAGTTCCTTCGTAACTATTATTAGAAGTATTTCCAATAGGCTCCCAGCTCTTTTCTTCTAAGTTTTGAGACTTGTCTTCCACATGACATACTGTACTCATGTCAATGACATCAACTTCATCTGATATCTTTGCGCAGATATTATTTCTTCCACGATTCACCTCATCGCGGAACCACTTTAATTCCTCAGCTTTTGTGATGATGTAAGGATTGCCTACTTTGCCATTACCACTGGAAGGCGGCGTTTGTGCCCATGCCCCCCCCATAAGGCATGAGGATAACCATCACGAGCATCAGCATCGTGAATAGCCTGTTTCTTTGTTTTTTGTTATTCATAACTGTAAATTATTATTATTCTACTTTCTTACATATATTCTCTCATTGCCATCAGATATACTGTAAATCCCAGGATGACGACGAAAGTCTGTCCGAGAAACAGATAGATATAGAATCTTTCTCTCTTGATGAAATCACAGAAGCTGTAGCGAGCCTTGTAGTTTTCATCAAGATATATCCTGTAGTCTTGAACCATGGCATAGCCCATGACTATGGCGAACAACAGAAGACACAATGCTACTATAAGAATAGCCTGTTCCTCTTTCATGAAAGTTTCTATTATATTTTCCATGGTGCAAAGATAGTGTTTTTCATCGGAAAAAGGTGTCTACTTCCCCCACTTAGGTGTCTACTTCCTACAAAATAGGTGTCTACTTGGTGGGGGAAGTAGACACCTAAGGCGTGATTTTATTGTATTTTCGCTCTCCAGACAGTTGGGGAGCAACCTTCTTTCTCTTTGAATATGCGATAGAGATAGGAGCGTGAAGAGAAGCCACATTCGGCAGAAATGATGTCGTTGTTGTAGTCGGGATAGTCGAGCATCATCTTCTTTGCCGCCTCGAAACGTACCTCGGCAAGCCAGATGCGGAAGGTGGAGTTAAGGCATGATGTGAAGTAGCGTGATAACTCGTTCTTGGAAATGTTCAGCGAGCGTGACAGGGTGAACATGTTTACTGTGGTGTCTTTGTAGCCCAAATCAGCACACCACTTGTCGAGCTTCTCCTTGATGAACATCTGACGCTTCTGAGAAATTGACTGTAAATTTTCTTTATCGCCTATAGGTTCTGCATACTGCCCATCGGAGCTTTCTGTTTCTTCATCTGCTATGGCTGCGCTTTCTTCTTCCTCCTTATCCAAGAGTTCCTCGGTAGGAACGTAATTGTAGCCCAATGCCACGAAACTCAGGTTGAAGAAAAGGATAGTGAGCAGAGCCAACGGACCTATTATATATAATAAGGTGGTAGAGAGGATGACGAAAGGCATGGTAAGGGTAGAGAAGAACAGGGCGAAGACACTGGCTCGGGCATATCGCACGTAGGGCAGCATGTCGCCACCTGTCATCAGCTCTAACATTTTCTTGCGTTTCCGCATCTCAATCATAATCATATAGATGCAATACGCTACGTTTGTGCCGAACAATACGAGCATCGCATAGAGCCAGTTGCCAATGTTAAGACTTCCGCTATTGCTGTAGCCTATGCAGAAAACTACTATGATGGCGGCATAAATGCAAGCGCAGACGATGTTCATCTTTCGGCGGTTGGCATGGGTCGCCTCAATGTTGTATATGCCCATGGCGATAGTGGTGATGCATGGGGTATAGACAAGAATGTTGAAAATAGCTCCCAAATCATCGCTTTTCGCACGAAAACCCAAGCGCATCTGCAAGAGATATTGTATGGCAAGTCCCGTCATACCTGCAAGTATCAGCCAGCGTGACCACTCATAGCGTCGGTTGGTCCACTTCATGTGCAGGTGGGTAATGCCGAGGATAAGGGCATTGATGAGCATGAAGATGAAACATGCGAACTGAAGGAAATATAAAGAGTCTATCATTCTTACTATTTTATTGTTACTTTCTTGTATTTCTGGTTGCTTGCTGTAGGATTTTCAGGGTTTGTCATCTGCAAATATCCGGCTGCAACAAGGGAGGTGATGTAACGCTCACGGTTCTTGGAATGCATGCTGACTCCAATTCTGTCAAGTATCTCTTTGGTGGTTCGAGGAACAGAACAGAAATTTACTATGTCCCTTTGCTTGTTAGACAATGACACTTTTGGAGTGTCAGAGTGTCTAAGTCGAGTGTCTAAGTCGTTCTCGGAAGTGTCTAAGTCGGTGCC
>ENA-OURZ01000542-OURZ01000542.1-human-gut-metagenome-genome-assembly--contig:-NODE-542-length-51042-cov-6.338282_pt1 | contig 51042 bp, 45 predicted proteins | sample MGYA00242073_ERZ509195 | MGnify/ENA primary metagenome ERZ509195 (study PRJEB26280, sample SAMEA2338837) | human gut metagenome | biome: human gut; feature: human-associated habitat; material: faeces... | reverse complement strand
TCTCCTGGCGCAGTTTTCACATCTGTTCTTCTCATAACGACCATGATTAAATAAACGGAATTATGTTGAGCTTCACATAATTCTATCGCGCTGCCCTGCGCGGAGTATATCATGGCTGGTATCGCAGAAGTATTGCAAAAATAAATCTCACCGTGAGACGCATTTCCGGGAAAGAAATGAATCTCACGGTGAGACGTAATTCCTATTTTAATCGGTCAATATAGGGGTTCAGCCGTCCATTGGAAACAGCAGAACGATCATATTCTTCGCGCATATCGTCCTGATCTTTCGGTTGCTTTGGCGTCAAACGATCATACTGCACAATCACATCCCCGGTTTCAAGATTCCGCTTTTCCTTGCGCAGCAGCGTGTAGCGCGGCTGCCCCTCGGCATAGTCTGTACCGGATTTGGGGAAAAATGTGCGGCATACCTGCGTATCATCGTTGTTCCGCTTGGCAAGAAACAGATAGACCGGATTGCCCTCAAAATCGTTTTGCAGCAAATAGTCTGCCTGAATCAGAGAAAAGGCGCGTGCCTTTGCATTATACCGAAAGATGATGTCGTTGCTGTCCAAAAACTGTTCCAGAATGGAAAGCGGACGCAGGCGCGGCTCCATCTCTCCATAAAATGCGCTCTTCTGAATCTGCGGCAGCGTCAATTTGCCCGCAAGAATATCCAGCATAACAGCTTCGCGCTGTCCGGTTTGAATACGGGCGTTGTCTTTTAGTTTATGTAAACCGGCAAGGTGGTGAAAATCTGCCCGGTCAAAGGAGATCGTAAACTCGATGGTCTTGCCCTTGCGCCCAGCGATCATGTGATACTGCCAGCTTATTAAGCGTTCAAAGCCCTGTGCGCACTTCTGTAATAGATCGATTTTTCTCAGCTCTCTTTCTATACGACGAAAGGCCCCGCAAACGCGGAGCCTTTCGGAGCATTTTCTTTCAGCTGATGCCTACGCCGGTTTGAGGTTTCGCTGCACAACCCCTCCTGCAAGCTCCATAAGGCAATGCGTACCGGCACACTCCCTTATTTCAACGCTCCGGCAGACACACGCCGTTGCCTGCCTTGTAAGATTATTATATGCGCGGGAAAAACCTATGTCAATGAAGTATTTGAGAACATTTTTCGTCAAAAAACGTGTCCCAACTTGGGACAGAATACGGAGGTGACTACTATTCTTGATATTCGAGAACGAAATGACCACCTGAAAGACAAGCAGCCGAAACATCAAGCTGCATCCACTGTGCAGCGGCAGATGGTACAGAAATTTGTAAAAGAGTTGGGCGACAGCGCGAAGCAGCCCGACCACTCAGACAGCGCGGAACGCACAGCGACCGAACAGGTAGAAACGACTGCCCGTGAAATTGTCCATGAAACTGTCCAACTCCCGCGTCATGCGATCCAGCACCCAGCCCGCAGAGAATCCGCGGATTCTTCCGCAAATGTGCAGCCGGAGCAGCCCGCCCAGCCGCACCATGCGCCGGAATCACCGCGAGAACGAACAGACGCACCGCGCACCCGGCCAGATGCGACGCCGCCGCAGAGCACACCGACACCCGCACCGCAGGAGCAGGCTCGACGTGCCTATGTCCAGCAAACTGCAAAGGAAGCCGCGCCAGCGCCAGCAATCACGCCAGAGCAGCCGTGTGAACAGCTAGCCGCGCCGTTGACAGAGAATACACCACGTCAGCGCACGAACGATATACGCACCCGGACAGAACCGAAACAGCCGCAGAGCGCATCGACAACCACACCGCAGGAGCAAGGCCGTCGCGCTTATGTCCAACGAGCAAAGAAATCCCGCGCAGAGAAACCGTCTGCGCGGGATAACCTTTATACGAAGCAGCCGGAAATCCGGCTTGCAGATGATCTACTAGAACGCGAACCGCCACCTATCCGTGAAAAGCCAGATATACTGGAAAGCCGCGGTCAGGTACAATCCGAAGCCGCACCAGCAAAACCGTTCGCTGTTCGTCATGTAAAGCAGCCGGACACATGGACACCCCGCAGCGTAGCGGCCCCGGTTATGCGCGGCAGGGAACAGTCTGTTCGTGAGCGGTCAGCAGTCACATCGGCGCATGATTTACCGTCTGTACCGCAGGAGCAGGCCCGGCAAACCTTTGTAGAGAAGCAAGCGCAGCTCTCTCAGAATCCATCCATCGAATCCATCTATCCATCCGAACCGGCTGCCCCGATTCTCCCGCAGCCACCTGTTTCGGATGCACCCGTGATTACGCCGGAGAGTCAACCGGTCACGGCTGGCAGCAGTAAGCCTGCATCACCCGCGCCGCGGCCTGTTCAGCCACCAGCGGAGCAACCGCCCGCCATCCGCGAGAAGCCGAAGCCAAACGCCGCGCCGAGGGAACGGCCCCCGCGCGGCGTTAATATCCGGACGCGAGATACAGAGCAGATCAGCGCACCAAAGGCAGCACCGAAAGCGTCTGCATCGAAAACCGCAACAAAACGCGCACGAAAAGCAGCTACGCAGGATGCACAGAGAAAGATGCTTAAAAAGAGCAACAACCGCGCGACCAGAGCAGTCGTCGCAGCCGCGAAAAAGCTGGCTGAAGCCGATGCAAAGGCAGTCAAGGAGCTGATAAGCGCCCTTGCCAGTCTGGGCGGTGGCACGGCGCTTTTCATCGTGTTCTCCATCGTCATTGTCGCGGGCGCGTTCCTTGCATCGCCACTTGGTATTCTCTTTGCCGACGAACAGGAAAGCGACGATACCGTTCCGCTGGCAACCGCCATCGCGGAAATTCAGGGTGAATATCATGCTGAGCTGGAACGCCTGCAAAACGGCGATTTTGCGTCTGTTCAGATCGTCGGACAGGCCCCAGATTGGCGCGAGGTCGTAGCCGTGTTCGCATCCAAAACGGCAGGCGCGGGGGACGGCGTAGACGTGTTCACACTCGACGAAGAACGTGTGGAGCTGCTGCGGCAAGTCTTTTGGGATATGTGCGAGATCACAACGGCAACGCAGACCGTTGACGTTCCAGACAGTGATCCGGACGACGATGTGGACGACGGCCACACGGGGATTGCGCTGACCATCACGATCACAGCCAAAACCGCCGAACAAATGCGGATGGAATACAGCTTTACCAAATACCAGAACGACGCGCTGGACATTCTGCTCGAAAATCTCGGCAGCTTGAATATTCCCATGGGTTCGCTGACCATTTCGCAGGAGGACGCGATCGAGTTGCTTGAAAATCTCCCGGATGATCTTGACCCGGAACGAAAAACGTTGTGGAAACGGCAGTACAGCTTGTCGGGCGCGTGTCGTACTTTTGGGGAGGAAAATCTCTGACGCTCGGCTGGGATGATCGTTGGGGAACGCCGATGGAGGTCACAGCAGCAGGCAGCGGCTCCACCGGCACAATACGTCCGTTCGGGCTGGATTGCAGTGGATTCGTCGATTGGACGTTCTACAACGCAACAAACGGCAGCTACTATCCGGGGCGCGGCGGCGGAGCTGCTACGCAACACAGCTATTGCATAAACATCTCATGGAGCGACGCGCAGCCGGGCGACCTCGTATTTTACCCGGCAGACGTACACGTTGGTATCGTCGGCGGCAGGGACACGGACGGCAACCTCCTGATCGTCCATTGCAGCGGCGGCGCGAATGGCGTTGTTATCACCGGCTCGGCAGGCTTCACAAGCGTTGCAAGGCCGGACTGCTTTGCAAATGAATCGTGAAGGCTATGGATGCAGTGATATAGTTCCCTTAGAGTAGACGCTTAAAAAACAAAATTCTCGAGACGACGCCAAGGGGACTATTATTACGCAAAGGACAAGACACACAATCAAGCAATACAGTCCAGAATTGAAAATAGCGGTGTAGAAGCGTATCTTTCAAAAAGGGCAGCATGAGAGTGCTCTCCAAATAGTACGGTTTTCCCGGAAAAAGCCGTGTGGAAGAGTGCTATATTGGTCATAAAAAGTCCAGGCGACGCAGAGCTGCAAGAGGAACGCTTTATATGCTCAAGGGAAAGATAACAACGTAGCAGGAGCGGACAGCGGTTGTTGCCTTCTGTCCGGAGCATGGCAAAGCGCCGTATTTTTCTAGTGCTGCTTGTCGAATACGACTGCCGAATGTTGCAATTCTCAATAGCGGTTTCGTACCATGGGTTGGGCAGTGTCGGTCTGGTATATCATGTTCCCTGTTCTTTCAAATAAAGTTCAACCCGATTTGCAATCAAAGCCGCCGCCTCGGTTTCAGATCGCTGTCCATCAAAATAGAATTCGGCTTCATCGCAGATAATAGAAAGCAGTTCTTCATCATTGTTTTCACGCAGACAAATGCGCCCAACAGCAGAACGCAGATCCTCAGCCGCACACTCTTGAAGTGGATCGGAAACCTCTTGCATGGCGGCATCGATTTGCACCTGCAGCGCAGAATAGCGCAAAGGCAGGGCATCTGCAATTTGGCTCTGGTATTCACTGGATATGAGATAACGCAGGAACTCCATCGCTTCATCACTATACGCAGATGCAGCCATTGCAGCGATTTGCGCATAGGGCTGGAATGAAAACCCTTGCTCATAGGCAGTCTGTAGGTAGACAAATGGACTTCCCTCAAATCGGGTAATCATAGCTTGCAGCGCACTGCATTTTGCAACATCTGTGATCCGTTCATAATGGATCGCCGGCAGATTCTCTGCCTGGACAACTGCTTTGCATGTACGAAGCAACCGTAAAAAGTCCTCCTGTTCAAAACGTGTTTCACCTGTTTCGCTGTCGATATAACGATCAAGGGTCATTTCGCACACACGCCGCAGGAAATCCGCCGGTTGATAATCCGGAATACAGGCAGCATTTCGGGTCAGGAGTTCTTCTACGTTTTGCGAAAATGACACGCCAAACTGATCCTCGCATCCGAAGAAGCACGAAAACGAATAAGCCGGAACAACACTATACACCGCATCATTGACAGCGCAGGCTTCCACAATGCCGTTAACAAATGCTGTCCGATCGGAAAGCAAATCCGATACATCCATAAAAATCCCTTGACGGGCAAGGCTGTTATACTGTATACGTGAAAGTACCCGACAATCCAAAAGTTCCGGCGCGTGTCCTGGCGTAAGAAGATCTGTGATTAGCGTGAGCATCGCTTGTTCGCGTGTTTCACCGCGCATAGCATAGTCTTCCAGTACAACTTGTACTTGCTCGTGACTGTCATTGTAGGTTTGAACACATTGACGCAACAAAACGTCATTGCTGTCATCTGTTGTCAGCGTAGCAAGTTTCAGTATCACACGCGATGTCTGCACGTCATTTCCGACTGTAAGTAGCTTCGTCTTTTTCGCACACACAGCAATCTCTCTGTCGCTGATAACTGCCACCGCATGCGGCTCCGACACATTTTGCGCCTGCCATGAAAAAACTTTTTCAATCGTCTGCGCATTGTAGTCGATGCGATAGAGCGCGTAGACCGTAGCAAGGTAAAATGATCCGTCTGCTCCCTGCGCGAGTTGTGCATAGGTCGTACCGGATGGTAACGGCACACCGGTCAGTACAGTCTGTGAGGTCTCTTTTCTCTCGAAGTCAATCACCGACAGCGCATAGCAATCATGCACTTCATCTCGCGTAAGACCAAAGAGCATATTTTGATACCAGAGGACAGATTCTAAAACTGTATTATCAATCGTTTGAAGCACACTTCCGTCTTCCCCGACCTGTAGAAGTGCGCCATCCGTTAAAATGAAGAACGCTCCCGATTTGTCTGTTGTTGCCTGAATGAGTTTTGTATCCGGTAAGGTGAAGCGAACGTCACCGTCGGTTGTCATTGCCCAGAGACCATCCCTGTCCTCGCCAAACACAAGCAAGTCTTTATCTGTCAATACAAGCGCGTGTGCGCGTGAGCCTTTAGGAAGAGAAAGCTGTACTTCCTGCGTTCTCTCACCATCCGTATCTGTCCAAAGCAGCCATCCATTTTCGCGCAGGAAAACATACTGATCCTCCTGCACAATGCAGTCGATGAATCTCTCGTCCAGTGTCAGGGAAGAGAGTGCCATTTCCTCTGGCGCGGAACACTGTGTAAACGTCGATATGCCATCTTGCTTTGTGCAGCCGGAAAAAGCCAGGACGGATATGGCAAGCACAAGAAGAAAAAGCGCTTTTTTGATATCGTTCATTGTAATTTCTCCTTCAAGCTGTTTGGAAGTATTCTGCCAGTGTTCTTTCTTTCATTCACAAGTAACACTAGAAGAATCAGTATTGCATTTAATAAGATGCTCAATGCAATTCCTTGCCAAACAGTAGGGATTTGCTGTATACACGTGGGAACATATGTCGATAACGTTGACCATGAAACGGGAGAAAAATATACAAAATATGGCCACGCGAAGTCTGTTACCTGATATGACCAAAACAGAGTGACATTTGCTGCTATTACTCCGGCTCCATTATAAAAGCACGAATCACCTATAAGGATCAGTAATCCAATAAATGTACCAATAAGCCATTGTAAAGCGAAAGCTACGAGCATAACCTTTGCTGGGGGAAATAATGATACAACATTACTGTTAATCGAGATGATTCCATGAATAGCGCCATACCCATTTTTTGCTAGTTTCAGAATAACAGGATTCCAGTCAGCATCAAAGCTTATGTAACCAATAATTGGAATTATTGAAAGGACAATGCAAATAAGGCTATAGAAAAGGGTCAAAAGTGCTATTGAAATGGTTTGAACCAGTACCCCATCTCTATAATCGTGAAGCTCCAAGAAACTGACTTGAAAGTCCGATACCCATAATATCAAACCGAAGAATATAAACATCTGATACTTTGAATCGGCTGAAAATGTAGCAACAACCCAAGCAGAAACTGATCCATGCACAATGGCATATTCTTTAATTGGATATTCCAAGTACACAAACAATGCCATCAGTAAAAGGATCACAATACAGTTTTTCTTTTGCATTATATGCTTGTGTATTGCGCTTTTTATTAACATAATACTATCTATTGTCATTTTTTTCTCTCTTACTAAAGAATAATATAAAGAGTATTGCTATCCCGCTTAAGCCAATGAAAAGAATAAGGCTGATCAGAATAGACTGTATATCATTTCCCGGAATGCAAACTCCATGATAAATATTGTAAAAACTAAACGCGGTTCGAGAGGATGAAAACGCCGTTACTAAAAAATAATACAGTGGTATCGGTGTCGCAACGAGTAGATTTCCACTTTTCAAGGAGGAGTTAAGAATCGTGCTAACAGATGAAAAAAATGATATTCTTGCGCTTTCAAGCAATAACTCCAATAGGAAGTAGCTGGCTCTGCTATGGGCAATAATTTCGGTATATTTTTGATATGTTTTGCCGTCAAATGTTGTGGTATTAAATGACATATCAATAACATTTGAGATGACAATAAACAAGAGTTCGCCAATGCATACAGACAATACCCCCATCAATAAGCATCGCATCTGCTGCTTAAAATCTATTCTTTCATCGCCCGAAATAATTATCTTGTTTTTTAGATTTGCCATCGGCAAAAGAGATATTGAAAGAATTACCAGCCCATAACTTGAATGCACATATTGATAGCATAGTATGGGGTCGTAGATTGTCTTTGCATCAATGCACAGCAGAGTTGCGCACAGTGAAAAAACAATGAAGGTAAAAACACATGGAATACTCAGACACGTTAATAGTGCGTTGCTTTCATGTCCTTTTATAGTCCCCATAGCTAAATAACCCCCATGCCGCTTTTCTTTTAGTGAAATCAATAAAATGGAAATTCTCTGTTCTACTAACACAACGATGTCTGGTAGCAAGTATCCCAGACATCGTTGTATCCTTGTTAATTAGGGATAAAAAACACCAGAACACTCAAGTGCTGTAATGCTGGACGAAGCAGGAATTTTCAGATTGAGTATATAAGTGTGACCGCTGATTGCTCTCCCGGAATTATAAGCGATATTTGTATACTGATGGGTTGAAGTGCTTGCCCAGTAGTAATAGGTCTTCCACGAAGCCGCTTCTTCTCGGTCCGTCTTATCATAGATTCTGACCGCCATGCCTGTTGTATTATATGGGTAGTCAGTTTTAGTGATGTAGACATCTGCTTTTCCAGTGTCGGATTTCTCTCCCTCTGCGATAATAGCAGATGTCTGGCGAATTGTTTTGTTTGTCCATGCTGCACCTTCGCTGCCTCTAGGGGTAATTGCTGCGGCAAGCGCAGTGGTAGCAAACAGCGAAACAACAATGAGCAAACACAGCAGAAGCATCATAGTTTTTTTCATTTGATTCACCTCGTCAAAAATATATAAATACGTACCAGTTACTTGCTTGAAATACGCATTTTATGCAGAGCTTCTGTTCGGAGTCTACCCCGGTGTACTTTGAATCTCTATAGCTCACAGGCTGTTTAACGTGTATCAGTTATTTTTCCTTTGTAAGTTCTTACAAATGCACTTTTTGTGAAATTACAAATCAATTCTACAATTTGACGTATTCTTTGAAAAGTTTGATGGCATTTTTAATATAAAGCAATAGGGCCAATGCTTTAGTTTAATTCTGAATAATTGACTGTACACATCTCCAATGCCAGCGTTGCTTTCCAATTTATATCATCTCCATTCAATTTCATTTTCTGATTCTAAAATTATATGGAAATCCAAATATGCTTCAACAAATCGCGCACGAATGATGGTTTTTTCGTCACGAAAGCAGAATTCTCGATGGCTGCACGGCGCAAAAAGTCTCCGCAAGACTGAGTCTTGCGGAGACTTTTTGAAGATCAGTGATAAAAACATATGTCAGCCGACATCTGTGAATATTGCAATCAGCTTTTGCAATATTTGAAGCTGCTGTTCAGATAGCTGTGGAGACCGGTTCGTGGGGCTGTGAAACTCTGAAATTAGTTCATCTAACAGTTCCGCTTGATATTCCGTCAGATTCTTCGCTGTATAGGCAGGTGTTTCCTCATTTCCGACCAGATAATCAATTGAGATTCCTAACGCCAGCGCAATGCTCTTTGACACATCAAGCGGCGGTAACTGTGCATTTGATTCATAGCTGCTTACAGCTGAAACACTCTTGTTTATGCGATCTGCAAGCATTTTCTGTGTTAAACCTCTTGATTTCCGTAATTTCTTTAGCCGCAAGCCAAAATCGTACATTGATACTCCCCACCACGCAGTTTTCTTTAGTCTACAACAATGGTATTCAGTATTTATGTACTTTGTGGTATAATAAATACAATTATACAGAAATTCCGGCATAGGAGGGTTGATTCAATGCCTGCAAACAGTATGATAAACTCAACGTTTCAAAAAATAGGAGTCTTTGGAAGAACACAAAGAGGGAACCGTATGCTTAGAATTTTACTTGCCGATGATGACCCAGTCTTTTTATCAAGGATGGAGCATCTTCTCATGCAATATGCTGCCCAGAGACAGCTCAACATCCAAATTGGATCGTATACACGTGACGATATAAGCAGCTTTATCCTACAGTCCTATGATCTTGCTTTTTTGGATATTGATTTTGGCAATCGTAGAGGAGCCGGTATCGATCTGGCCCGGCGGATTCGGCAGAAGAGGAATGACACAATCATCATCTTTGTCACAAGCTATGTTGAATATGCGCCTGAAGGATATGAACTGCGTGCGTTCCGATATCTTCTGAAAACAGATGTAGATACAAAACTGGAACTCTATTTCTCTCAGGCTGTAGAGCATTTTACAACCAAGCGCGAGGTCGTTTCCATTCAGAATAACGGCGAGATCATCAATTTGGCTGTCGATGATATTCTTTACCTTGAATCTGAAAAACACACGGTACATATCCATATGCTCTGCGGAAATTTTGACCAGTACAGCTGCTATTCATCCTTGCAGAGCTTTGAAAAAAAACTCCATCCGCTTGGCTTTTTGCGTATCCAGAAAAGCTATCTGGTAAATATGCGACATATCAAGAAACTCCAGTGCAGCGAAGTTATTCTGGAAAACGGATTAACGCTGCCCGTCAGCGGGAAAAACTACAGTGAGATCAAACGAGCATACTTGTTGTGGAAAGGAGCGCAGACATGGAATACATAATTAGTGCGCTGTGGCTCGCTCTGGAATGCGTGGCATTCTTCCTGTTTGCTTCAGCTTTCTTACCGTATCGGCACAATAGCAAGCGAACGCTTCTCACTGCACTGAGTATCTGTATTCTGTTTTTATTAAATCAAAGTCTTACATTACCGGCGCTTATGCGCAGACTGTGTGCGCTTACCTTTGGGCTTTGCCTGATAGCCTTTTTGTTTCAGGGTCGTTTGGAGCAGCGCATCTTCATCGGCTTGCTGGACTATATCTTAATAGCCGCGATGGATGCAATTGTCCTTTTTGGCGCGTCTACTGTTTTAAGAATCAGTTTGGACGAACTGGTTTGGAAAAAAGGAATGTATACCGTGCTGGTGACGGCAGGAAAAATTCTGTCCGTTTTCCTGGCGTGGCTTGTCACGCGGCTGCATCCGTTTCACAGGCTTCATCCATTACGTCCCAAATGGATGTTGTTTGTCAGTTTTTTCCCACTGACAAGTCTTTTTATGCTGATGGCGTTATTCCTGATTTGCAGAGATCAGCGGGAACTCACACAACCGGTGGCTTTTTTCTGTATCTTTCTCGGCATAGCCAATGTGGCGATCGTCTATGTTATTTCACTGATCGAGCGTGATACGGAGGTAAAACAGCAAATCAATATACTTTCTCAACAAATGGAGATTCAGACTGCCAGCATTCTCGCTCTGGACAAAGCGTACCGGCAGCAGCGGCAAACAACGCACGACTTTCAGAATCATCTGTGTACTATCTCGGATCTTCTTTCACAGAAATCCTATGAAGCCGCGGCAAAATACGTTCAAGAACTGAGTCAAACGCAAACAAGCCGAATTTTGATCGTCAATACGCATCATCCGATCATCGACGCTATCTTGAATCAGAAATATCAGACGGCGGTTGAGTCACAGATCGAAATGCAGTTTTGCATCAACGATCTTTCCGGTATCCAGTTATCCGCAAGTGAACTGGTTGTTCTGCTGTCGAACTTGCTGGACAACGCGATTGAGGCGTGCCGGCGCGTAGATACGGAACGTCTGATTCGATGCACAATACTGGGAAATGACAACTTCTTTCTCTCTATCCGGAATACCAGCCTTCCGGTCCGCATTACAGAACACGGTATTGCCACAACAAAAGCATCCGCAAGCGAACACGGCTATGGGCTTCCCAGTGTATGCCGTATCCTGGACGCTCTTCATGCGGAGTATGCATACAATTACGAAGACGGCTGGTTTCAGTTCACAACGGAAATCCCCGGCAAATAAGATAATAACCAAATAATAACCAACAGCCGTATGCTGGCTTGGAGAAGTGCAAAGGCATCTTCTCCGAGCCAGCGTTTTGTTATCCGAACAAAATTCCCTTTTCGTGCCGCAAAAACCTGCTTTGGTGTCGGAATCGTTGAAACGGACCGCGAAGGCAATATAATCGAATGTGTAAGGTGATGATGCAAATGGACATGATTGCGCGAATTACAGAATACTGTGTCCGAAAGGATATCATATCATCGAACGATGCGGAGTGGTTCTCTTATGGGCTTGTGCAGCGCAGTGAAAAGCTGATTACAATCTGCTTTTTATTCCCTCTGGGATGGCTGCTTTCCTCATTCTCTACGTCGCTTGCATTTTATTTGAGCTTTTTCCTGCTTCGGACCCGTGCAAATGGCTACCACGCAAAAACTTCTGCAGGCTGTCTGCTGTTTTCTGTTTGCAGCGAATGTGTGCTGTTTTTGCTGATATTGCCGTATTTGAAAAGCGCTACAAGCCTTTGGATTTTGGCTCTATCGACCATCACAATTTTTTGGCTTGCCCCTTACAATCATCCAAACCTTCACATGACGAAGGAAGAACTGGCAGCGTCCAGACATATGGCAAGGTTAACCGTGCTGATATTAGATATGGCACTGATTTTGAGCCTGAGTACAAAGTTCTATGCGTTTGCCAGCGGAATTGTACTCGGACTCGGCTTTACGGCCTTTTTACTGATAGTGGCACACGGAAAACAGAAATTTGAAAAAGGAGATATGTAGACAATGGAAAACAAGAAAATGAAGCATCTTGCAAAAACGCTTGCGAAGGATATGATCCGTCGCGATATGAAAAAATGGCCGCCCGATTGCTTTGGACTTGCCTATCAGCCGATGCGTCCCATGCAGCACAACGAGTTGGACAGCAAAACAGAAGCGGATAGGAGTCCAAAATATCCCAACACGTGATTTTCCACACCTTGTGGTGTGTAAAGTACATTTGCCAATCTTCTAAAAGAACCCGGTTGCATAAATTATGCAGCCGGGTTTTTTCATCTTCAGGCAACGGCTTCAAAATGACTTCCCATTGTATTTTGAAGCCTTTTCTTTTTATCTAACCATATAATCAGCGCAGATCATAGGATGGAAGGTATAATCGGAACAGTTTGCTCTCTGCTTTACTTTTGTTCGTCAAAGTTTGTCTAAGTAGGTCAAAGTTTGTCAAAAATCCTGAAAAGTATGTAAAAATGTATTATGCTTATATCAGCTCGAACGGGAAAGGAATGTATAATATGAAAGATGTTCAGAACGCTATATACTCCATCGTCGAGACACGCGGAAAAGAATGTTACTGCATTTTATGTCATGCGATTGACGTTGCAATCGATCATCAACCAAATATGCCGAAAATGCACTTCATCTGCAATGAAGTCCGCAAGCGGACAGGAAAGCGCACCAACGAAGCAGTTTCGCGGGCGTTAAACCGCGCAGCCAAAGACATTTGGCAAAACGGTCGCAGGCGGGAGCTGCGTGCATACTGGATTGAGGACCCACCCACTGCAAAGGAACTGATTTCATTGATTTCAGCAAAGCTTTGGGCAGACCGGAATGGGTAACTGTGTTGAGCATTATTTGAGTCCTAATCTGTCGAAATACGTCCCACGGTGAGACGTAATTTGTTCGCAATCTGAAACCTATGTGATTATGCGGCATGGCGTTTTCGTAAGACGGGCAGGTCTGTCCAGTCTGCGGGGCAGCCGTCCGCAGCAATGTACTCGATTGCCATTCTGGAAAAGCGCATTGTTATGAATACGCTTTTGCGGGCTGACAATCCCGCTTGACAACTGAATAGGGTCAACAGATACGTTTTGTATGTGCGAGCCAATGGGTGCGCGGGGATGCGCGGAATAGGAGGTGATACCGATTCCGTGCGGAGCGATAAACGCCTACACTGAGAGCGATTCATAGCTGAATCGTGCGACGACCGCATACAAAGGACAATGATACTTGCGTTAGCCATACGTCACAGAATGGAACGCCCCGCCATAAGCATGGAGGGAGGTAACAGCCTATGGAGCAGTTTGCCGCTGCCGTCTGTTTGACCTATGAGAAAAACAATAGTTTTTCATTCTGGAGGTTTTCCATGGACAAACAGACCGCAGAACCCAAGCCCAAAAAGCAGGAAGAAACCCTATCTTTTTGCGGTGTCGCAATCTCTGTAAAGTATGCGGAGCAAGACAATCCGCATATTACAGAAACGCTGAAACGTTCGGTTTTCTCCTATGGATTTTATAATAACAGGCACAAAACTTGATAAAATATCTGAAGTGTGCTATAATTATACTATAAAATGTACCTTGAAAATCAAATAGCGAACAAGGACATACACACTTTTTTCTCGGAATGGAGTGTATGTTATGGAACAAAAGAAACGAGTAAATTGTTTGTATCGTGTATCTACAATCGGTCAGGTTGAAAAAGATGATATTCCCATGCAGCGGCAATTCTGCCGGGAGTTCATCGCGTCACACCCTGACTGGGTTTTACAAAATGAGTTTTACGAGAAAGGCGTGTCCGGCTTCAAGAAATCTGCAAAAGAGCGTGACGCCATGCAGGAATTGCAGCAGGAAGCCGTTGCCGGGAGTTTCGATATTTTGCTTGTCTATATGTTTGACCGTCTCGGCCGCAGAGATGACGAAACGCCCTTTGTCGTAGAGTGGTTTGTCCGTAATGGCGTTGAAGTTTGGAGCGCCGTAGAGGGGCAGCAGCGGTTCGACAATCATGTTGACAAGCTGCTTAACTATATCCGTTACTGGCAGGCATCCGGCGAGAGCATCAAAACCTCCGTGCGTGTAAAAACCCGCATGGCACAGCTTACGAAGGACGGCTGCTTCACCGGCGGTATTGTGCCTTTTGGCTACAAACTCCAGAAACAGGGACGGATCAATAAGAAGAATCAAGAGGTCAACGATTTTGTAATTGATGAGGACGCCGCAGAAATCGTGCGTTTCATCTTCTATAAATACGTCAACGAAGGCTACGGCGCACAGCGGATTTCCCACTACCTTTTGGAAAACGGGATTCGCCGCGCAGACGGTTCCATGATCCCGAATACAACAATCGTCCGCATGATAAAGAACAAGCTATACATGGGTGTAATTTCAAATGGAAACGCGGAATCAGAAATCATTCCGGAGCTTCAGATCGTGGACGAAGCGACCTTTCAACGAGCGCAGGAGTTAATGGAAAAACGTACAACGCACCATGCGGATACGCCGCTGAATCTGCGCGGCAGTTCTCTGTTGGTAGGGAACATCTTCTGCGGGCATTGTAAAAACCGGCTGACGCTGACGACCTCCGGCAAGAAGTATATCCGCAAAGACGGAACGGTGCGCAATCAGGTCAAAAGCCGTTATCAATGCCATTTTAAGGCCCGGCACCCCGATCTCTGCGACGGTCAATCCGGCTACGGCGTTATCAAGCTGGATGAAATTGTGGACGCTCTGGTGCGCTATCAGCTCTCCAGAATCCACGTTTCTGCCAAGGATAGTCTAATGCCGAGCAGCACGAAAAGACCACAGCGTTTGCCAGAAGCCGCTACAAAATGTCTGCCATGCGGCTGGAGGAAAAGCAAAAGGAGCTTTCTGACTATGAGGCCGAAACGATCAACGTCATTCGCGGTAAAAGCCGCCTGAATGTTGACCTGCTGAACAGCCTTGTTGCAAAATGCAAAGAAGAAATCGCAGAGCTTTCGCAGGAGGTTGAAACGCAAAAAGCCGATATGGAGCGTCAAATGGAAAGCGCCGCACAGGAGCAGGCCGAATTTGAGAAGCTGGAAAGCTGGGCTGATCTTTACGACAACTGCACCTTTGAAGCGAAGAAGATGATCGTATCGCAGCTTATCAAGGCCGTCTATGTGTACCGGGATTACCGTTTGGAAGTCGAATTTCGGGTTTCCTTTGATGATTTCAAGCGGCTTTGTGTGGGATGCGAACCGAATGGCGGCAGAATTACTACCGTTGAGAGCGCTTGATTTGAAGGATGCAAAAAAGTTCGGAATCTTCTGCAAAAATCAGAAAATTCCGAACGTTTTGGTGGACCTGAAGAGACTCGAACTCTCGACCTCTCGGATGCGAACCGAACGCTCTCCCAGCTGAGCTACAGGCCCTTATTCACTTTTTTGTCGGCATAGATGCGAACCATCCGCCGGACGTTTGCGCTACATCCCCAAAAATTTGGGGGCATAGATTTGAACCGTTCGCTCTCCCAGCTGAGCTACAGGCCCATTTTTATGAACTTTTTTAGGGTGAACCGCGTGGCTCCCGCATGAGATACAACACGATAGCTAAAACCGTACCGCTTGCGCTCCCAGCTGAGCTACAGGCCCATTTATAAAGCTGTGCTGTTTCCCGTTCGGTGCTATGACCCGGAAAACATAGATATTATAGCGGCGTTTGGTACGTTTGTCAAGGCCTTCTTTCAAATCCCCGCGCAGATCAGATCTGCGCGGGGATTTCTGGTTTTACACGCCCAGCTTGTTGCGGCGGATGATCTCAGCCTCGTCGGGAGTGGTAGTGGAGGTATAGCCCTCCAGTGGGATCAGGCGGGCGTTGACCGCGTCGATGATCCACTCGGCATACGGGAAGAAATACTTGTCGAACTCGTGCGGCGGGGTGATCCAGTTGCGCGCGCCGATGACGACGGGAGGCGCATCCAGATAATCGAAGCACATATTCGTCAGATTCTCCGCGATCTCGTTGAGGAACGTGCCTCTTGCGCAGGCGTCGGAGGCCAGGACGACACGGCCGGTCTTCTTGACGGACGCGATGAGGTCGGTATAATCCAGCGGGACAAGCGACGGCATATTGATGACGTCGGCCTCGATGCCGTATTTCTCGGAGAGCGTCTTGGCTGCGTCAACCGCGCGGTAGAGCGTTGCGCCGATGGTAAGGATGGTGAGATCCTTGCCGTCGCGGACCTTATTGACTGCGCCGGGTGCCCACTCATATTCTTCGGCGGGAACGCCGCCCTCGTGGAACTCTTCGCCCTTGCCATAGATACGCTGGGACTCAAAGATGACGCAGGGATCGGTGCCGTTCAGAGCCGCCTGCATAATGCCCTTGGCCTCATACGGAGTAGCCGGGAAGAAGACCTTCAGGCCGGGGATGTGAGAGACGATGGCGACCCAGTCCTGAGAATGCTGCGCGCCGTACTTTGCACCGACGGACATACGCAGGATCATCGGCATCTTGAGAATACCGGCAGACATAGCCTGCCACTTGGACATCTGGTTGAAGACCTCGTCACCTGCACGGCCAAGGAAGTCGCAGTACATCAACTCGACGACCGCGCGGCCGCCGCACATGCAGTAGCCGACGGCAGTGCCAACAATGGCAGCCTCGGAAATCGGAGAGTTGAACAGGCGGGAGTGCGGGATCACGTCCATCAGGCCGCGGTAGACGGCGTAAGCGCCGCCCCAGTCGCGCACGTCTTCGCCGTAGGCGACAAGCGTGGGGTCCTCATAATACTTGTTGATCAGCGGCTCAAAGATGGCGTCGCGGATGTTATAGACCTTCATGTCGGAGAACTTATTGCCGTCCTTATCGAACGCATAGTGCTCCTTCTTGGCGAGGTCTGCATAGCGCTTGCAGCTTTCCTTCGGGCCGGTGACGTTCAGTTTCTGATCGGGCGCGCCCATGGAGCGGACATGCTCGTTGGAGAACATCAGATTTGCCAAATAGTCTGGATTCTTGTCGAAGTCAACATACGGAGAAATCTCCTTGTCGTCGGCTGCGCGGCAGATCATGGTCATGCGGTCAGCGGTGTCCTGCAGCAGCTTGGCAAAGAACTCGTCGGACTCGACGCCTGCTTCTACGAGAGCCTCGCGGAACTTGACGATCGGGTCGTGGCTGCGCCAATCCTCGATCTCTTCCTTGGTGCGGTAGGCATTCTGATCCGAGGTGGAGTGGCCGACCAGACGGTAGGTCACGACGTCGAGCAGGACCGGACCTTCGTTGTTCTTGATGAGTTCCATCTTGCGCTTGTACGCGTCGATGACGGCCAGCGGGTTCCAGCCATCAACACGCTCGGCGTGCATCTGGCTCGGGGTGATGCCTGCGCCGAGCCGTGCGGGCATGTTATAGGCCATCGTCTCGCCCATGGTCTGGCCGCCCATGCCGTAGAAGTTATCAAAGACGTTGAAGATGATAGGCAAACCGCCCTTGCGTCCTTCTTCCCAGAGGGTCTTGAACTGATCCATAGCGGAGAAGTTCATTGCCTCATAGACCGGGCCGCAGCCGAGGGACGCATCGCCGATGTTGCAGACGACAACACCCTTCTTGTCGTTATTCTTCTGGTACAGTGCAGCGCCCGTTGCAATCGGAGCGGAACCGCCGACGATTGCATTGTTGGGGTAGATGCCGAACGGCAGGAAGAACGCGTGCATGGAGCCGCCCATGCCGTGATGGAAGCCGTTTTCACGGGCAAAGATCTCGGCAACGGTGCCGTAGAGCAGGAAGCGAATGGCAAGTTCCTTGACATCGCTGGTATCGGCAAACTTCTTGACAGCTGCGAGGGTCTTGCCGCCGAGGAAGCTTTCCATGGTCTGCATCAGTTCTTCGTCAGAAAGCTTGTTGATGCAGCTGAGTCCCTTGGAGAGGATCTCGGAATGGCTTCTGTGGGAACCGAAGGTGATGTCGTCCTTCGTCAGAAGGTACGCTTCGCCGACGCAGGAAGCTTCCTGACCGAGGGACAGGTGCGCGGGGCCGGGATAGGTCGTCTCGACGCCGTTATAGTTGGCCTGGGTCTTGATGAGGGTGAGCATGTGCTCGAACTCACGGCAGATGGCCATGTCGCGGTAGATGCGGATCAGGTCTTCCTTGGTGTAGTTGCCCTCTTCGAGCTCCTGCTTGATGGTCTTGTTATACTGGCAGACAGGAATGTCTTCAAAATGAATATAGCCGGGTTCGCGGACTTTTACGGGATCGATATACAAAGATTTCGGCATGATTTCGTCCTTCCTTTCTCTTACTTGGCGAGCAGGGTCATGAAGTTCTCAAGACTCTTGCACAGCTCGCTCATATAGCGCGCGGCGGGTGCGCCGTCGATGACTCTGTGATCGAAGGTCAAAGACAGGCCCATGGCCGGGTACGTCTCAATGACGCCGTCCTTCGCGGACTTGATCTTCGTCTGGATGTTGCAGACGCCGAGAATGCCGGTCTGAGGCGGGTTGATAACGGGCGTGAACGCCTCGCAGCCGAACGAGCCGATGTTGGAGATGGTGAAGGTCGCGCCGGACATGTAATCGGGGCTGAGTTTGCCTTCGCGGGCCTCTGCTGCAAGTCTCTTGGCTTCCATGGAGAGTTCGAGCAGCGTCATCTGGTCGGCGTTAAAGATCGTGGGGACGATCAGACCGCGCGGGGTATCGCAGGCAAAGCCGAGGTTGACGGTGTTGAAGTGACGGACGACGTTCTCTTCGAGGACGTTGGCGTTCAGATCCGGGCAGGACTTGATGGTCTTTGCAACGGCGAACATGACCATGTCATTCAGGCTGACCTTGCCCATGGGCGCGTCGAGCGGCTTGAGCATAGCGCGGTAGGCCTGAATCTGGGTTGCATCGAAGGAATATTGCTGCGTAAGCTGCGCCATAGTGGAAAGGCTCTTGGTCATGGACTTGGCCGTTGCCTTGCGCACGGGGCTCCATTTGACGTCTTCAAATTCAGCGGCTGCGGGAGCAGCTGCGGTGGGAGCAGCATATGCAGCGGCTGCGCCGGAGGCGAGCAGCTTGTCAATATCGCGTTCGATGATGCGGCCGTTGGGGCCGGTGCCGGTGGCGAGAGCCGGGTTGACATTGTTTGCGACAGCCTTGGCCATGGCGCGCGGAGAAATAGCCTTGAACTCGGCTGCGGCGGCAGGCGCGGCAACAGCTGCGGGGGCCGCTTCTTCTGCGGCAGGAGCAGCTGCGGGAGCCGGAACTTCTGCACCGGGCTTCAGGAACTCAAACGCATCGCCAGGATTGCCGATGGCGCAGACGTTTGCAAGGCACGGAACCTCGTCGCCGTCTTCATAGAATTTTGCAAGAAGCGTGCCGGCTGCGGTGGACTCGCAATCGAACTCCGCCTTGTCGGTTTCGTAAGAGAAGAGGACATCGCCGACATTGACGGAATCACCGACGTCTTTCTTCCACTCGCCGATGATGCAGGACTCGACCGTGATGCCTTCCTTCGGCATGATAACGGCCTGCGCGCAGGGACCCGCGGGAGCAGCTGCGGCAGCGGGAGCAGCCGCCTTGGGCGCTTCTGCTGCAGCGGCAGCGGGAGCAGCGGAGGCTGCGGGCGCGTTCTTCAGCGCGGAGGTGTCCTCACCGGGATTGCCGATGGCGCAGACGTTGACCAGGCACGGAACCTCGTCGCCGTCTTCGTAGAATTTTTCAAGCAGGGTACCGGCTGCGGTGGATTCGCATTCAAATTCCGCCTTGTCGGTTTCATAGGTGAAGAGGATGTCGCCGACGTTTACCTGATCGCCGACGTTCTTCTTCCACTCGCCAATGATGCAAGATTCGACTGTTATGCCTTCCTTGGGCATCAATACGCCTTCTGCCATAAGTGTTTCACTCCTATTTTATTTCAATAATTTATTTGTTGGCCAGCAGATACTTTTCCGCTTCCGCGCTCCATAGGCCGTTGTGGCGCTTGGTGATCTCGTCAAGCTTTGCAAACAGCGGATCTGTTTCGCCCAGTTTGCCGAAATCGGCGATTGCCGTCAGGGGCAGTTCGATCTGGGTGTAGATCAGCTTCTTGCCGCCGGGAATCTTCGGCAGGTTCAGAACGGTATCGACAACAGCGTTCAGACCGCCGATGTGGGTGATCATGGCAGCGGGGTTGATCTTGCCGGAGGTCATCATCTCAATGGCTTCCTTCATGTCGCTGGTATTGCCGCCGGAGGTGCCGACCACATGGGTATAGAGATAATGGACGTTGTACCAGTTGAATTCCGCCTTGAACTGGCTGTTGGTCGGGCCAGCAAAGAAGTTGAGGCAGCCGTCGAAACCAAGGATATCGCCGGCCTGCTCAACGACGGGACGAACCGGTGCAAAGCAGATCACATCATCATAACCAGTGCCGCCGGAGAGTTCACGCAGATAGTTGGTATCGCAGCCGGGCTTGGCCGTGTTGACATAGTGCAGTTCAACACCCATTTCCTTCGCGTGCTCAACGGTGTAGATGCTCTGGGCGCGTTCGAGTCTGGCATCATCAATATCGGTAATGACAAGCAGACTCGGACGGCGGTCGCAGTGCAGCGCATAGTCGATCGCGCCGAGGCCCATGGGGCCGACGGAAGCAAGCATTGCCATCTTGCCGCCCTCGACAATACCCATCTGATGCTCATAGGAGCCGGGTTTGGTGTGGTACATGGCGTGGAACGTGCCGATGATGCAGCTCATCGGTTCTGCCAGAGAGCCGTAGAAATAGGTATCGGAATTATACGTCAGAAGATTGTCGGTCAGCAGCGTTTCGATGGGGATGTTGGAATACTGGCTGTCGCCGCCGCAGTACTGATAGGAATAGCCGGGGGCCATCTGGGAGCCCTTGTAGAAATGGGCAGGCTGGATGGCGAAGCCCTGACCGGGCTTGTACTTATTCTTCCAGTTTTCGCCGACCTCGGTGATCACGCCGCAGAATTCATGGCCAACGATCGTGGGATGCTCTGCAACATCATTTGGGACGCGCTTGTGCTCCTCGCCCTCAACTGCGGCCTTGTAGGTTGACATACAGATCGAGTCGGAAATGACCTTCACCTGAACATCGTCCGGGCCAACCTGCGGGAGTTCGATCTCCTCCAGGCGGAGGTCCATTTTGCCATGGATACGGACAGCTTTCGTTTTCATACGTTCCATTCCTTTCTTGCATTTACCTTGCATAAATCATCCAACCAAAAATGGGATTGTGTTGGTTTGTATTGATTTCACCTTATTGTATCGCAAGAATCCCAAAGTGTCAACGACAAATCCCACTTTCCGATGCGGGATTGCGTTGTTTTTTGTGGGAGCACTTTGCATCCCCCTCCCCTGCCGGACACGGCGGGCAGAAAATGGCTCCCCTGAAAGGGGAGCCGGGGTGCTGGCGCGCCAGTGCTGATATTGTTACCTCTGCACCCTGCGCAGCGTGAGGGTATAGCTGTACTGCGTCCGCACAGAATCGGTTATGGTGTCGGTATAGGTATAATCGACTGCGACGCCATCCACGACGGTGTGGTATTCGGAAAATACGCAGTTGGACAGCTCGGACGCAGCCTCCTGCAGGGGCTTATCGAGCAGGATATGGCCCTTCTCTGCTCCGGCGAATGCAAACAGGGCGTACTGCATCACGGAGCCGGACGGGATGCTTATCCAGCTATCCGCTTCGCCGCCCTCCGCATGGTAGACAATGCCCGTCAGAACACCGTTTTCCGTCTGGTATTCAAGCTGCGGCAGGCGGTCGTTGAACATGACGGTCGTTGTCCCACCGTTCGATTGAAAGCTCGATTCTTCCTTCCAACGGCCGTTTTCGTCCAATTCAACATCATAGTCCCCGAACTGACGCAGGATCGTGTTGTAATTTTCTGCGAACTGCGCAACAGTCAGCTCCCCGCGGTAAACCGGGCCGACCGGCAGCAGTACGCGCAGCACGCCGCCCGCGATCAGCAGCGCAGCAAGCACAGCTGCCGCCGCGAAGCGCCAGCCGGCATGATCGCGGATGGTCTGCTCGGAGCCGTCTTCCCATGGAAGTTCCTTCCCCTGCTGCTCATCGGTGCAGCTGACATACAGGCGGTACAGGCGGAAAAACGGCAGATTCAGCCGGATTCCGTACCAGAACAGGTACGCGGTGCGCTCCCGCCCCTCCGCATAGGTCAGCTTTCTGCCGTCCGGGCTTGTCACGCGCAGGCCGAAGAGCCATTTGCCGGGCGTCGTGCCAAACCGGGACAGCAGCAGCGGCTCCAGCAGGAACATCGTGCCGAGCGTCAGAAGCTCCAGAAACAGCATGCCGCCCCGGCTGTTTTTCAGCATGTTGAAGCCAAGAGCCGGCAGGAGCAGCATCCACAGCGTCCGGTAGATCTGGCCGTCGAGCAGGCGCGCGAAGAAGCGCTGCCACGGAAAATGCTCCTTCGGAAGCGTATCGCGTTCGAGCACGCGCTCGGTCTGCATTTCATCGAGATACGGCCTTGCGTCGAGCGTCCGGAACTGCGCATGCGCCTGCCGGAGCCGTCCGGCGATCTCCCCCGCCCGGTCAAGTGCCGCCTTTTCCTTCTGTATAGCCGCAATACGCGCGGAAAGCGCCGCATCCAGCTCTGTTTCGCCGCGCACGATCGCCTTGATCTGCCCGACCGTCAGGCCGAGCGCCCGCAGCAGCTTCACGCGCAGCAGCGTTTCAGCATCCTCCTGCGAATACTCCCGGTAGCCATTCTCCGCCCGCTCCGGCGAAATCAGGCCCTCAGCTTCATAATAGCGGATATTCGCCCGCGCAAGCCCGGTCTGTAGTTCCATGTCCTTGATCGTCATAGTGTGCTCCTTTTATTGTCCGGCAAGCTTCATATCGTGCACTGGCGCGGGAGCGCCAGAGAGGTCAGGCAGCAGGCAGCTGCCCACCTGTTCGTAGGGGCGATGCCCACATCGACCCGCCGGGAAGTTACGGATTCGCCGAAGAGTTCCATAAAAGCAGTGCATTCTGCCGGGCCGATGTGGGCATCGGCCCCTACAACTGTCGCGTTACTCATCCAGCTTCCGGATATCGAAGGACAGAGTATAGCTTCCGGTCGCGTTCCGCGGGAGTTCCAGTGAGCCGTCGGAGGCAAAACCGGTGAAACCTGTTATTGTGAGCGAATAGTCGATTCGATAGCCTGCAGCCTGCGTGTGAAGTTCCTGTAACGGCTCGTCCAGAAGCTGCTGCGCGGCAGCGGTAAGCGCCTCATCGGCAGAAGCAGAACGCCGTGCGCCGTCAAAGGCTAGAATGGTCAGATAGAGTTCGCGGAGCGGCAGACCTGAGACAGAGCCGGCGCAGGTTTCCGCCCCCATGTGCAGAGAAATACCGATCAGTCTGCCGTCCGTTGTCGTGTAGCTGAGATTCGGAACATTTTTCGTATGATGGATAACCTTGAAGCCAAGCTGCGTTGTGGGCGCCCATGTGCCGTCGTCATACAGTTCCCGGCTCAGAAAGCCCTCCGTGCTGTGAATGTAGTTGTAATTGTCCGCAAACTGCCGCACGGTCAGATCACCTGTATACGTCGGCCGGTAGGTTTTGAGGCCCACAAGCACCGTTGCGGCCAGCAGCGCCAGTACCGCCGCGGCCCACGCCGCAACGCGCCACGCTTTCCATGGCACAGCCCGCAGTTCACTGCCGTCCTCCCATTCGAGCGGCTGCTCGGCCTGCTCGGCCTTCCAGCTGGTATAGAGGCGGACAATGCTGTAGATCGGGATAGAGAAACCGAACCCATACCACAGGGCACGCCATGTTCGCATCCACGCAGCGGCAAGCGGCAGCGTCTTCCCGTTTTCATCCGTCACGCGCAGGCCCATGAGCCATTTGCCGGGCGTCGTGCCGAACAGGTGCAGAAGCGGCGGCTCGAGCACAAGCATTGTCACCATGCCGAGTATGCTCAGCCAGACGGCAGCCAGCCGTTCCTTGGTGTCCGCGCCTGCGACTTGCAGCACCAGATACCAGGGCAGCGAGCACAGCAGAAGATCAAAGCTGCGTGCGATGTACCGCCGCACCGGCGCATGGACATACGGCTTCACGTCCTGCCGCAGCGCAGTCTGGGACGCGGCAAGGAGTTCTCCGAGATAGCCCGCCGCGTCGAGCGTGGAAAATTCCGCGTGCGTTTGCCGAAGTCCCGCGGCGACACGTCCGGCAGCATCCAGGTTCTCCTGCTCAGTGTGCAGCTCTTCCAGCCGCGTATCAAGCGCGCTCTCCAGCGTGAGCGTTCCCGCCGCAAGTGATTTGATCGTGTCGATGCGCAGGCCGAGCGCCCGCAGCAGCTTCACACGCAGCAGCACGTCTGCGTCGGCCTGCGAATATTCCCGGTAGCCGTTCTCCGCCCGTTTGGGCGCGATCAGCCCTTCCGATTCGTAATACCGGATGTTGGCCCGCGGCAGACCAGACAGTGTTTCGACCTCCTTGATCGTCATATACATCCCTCCTGCCCTCAGCGTACAGTATCAAGCAGGTTTACAGTCAAGCTTTTTTTGATTTTTTCCGTGTTTTTCGCAAAATTAGTCCTGCCGCAGCGAGCAGCACGAGCACCGCCACCGCCAGCCAGCCGCGATTTCCGGTTTCCGGCGCTTCCTCGGTCTCCGGCTGAGGCTCCGGTTCCAGCTGCGCTGCGGCATAGGTCATGCGGAAGGCTGTCCCCTCTTTCTGCACCTCTGCGTCGAGGTAGCCGGGAACGGCCTGCTCCGCAAGCACCCAGTAATGTACCGTGGGCAGACTGCTCCATGTATACCGCCAGTCCTGTTCTTCGGATAAAAGAACCGGGCGGCCATAGGCTTTTCCGTCGCACATCAGCTGGACAGTCAGCGATCCCGGGCGCTGCTCCGGCGTCTTTTCATCGTCCCAGACGATCTGGACGGAATAGTCCGCCTTTTCCGGACTGCAGGTCAGTTCCATCTCTGCCTCGCACTCCGTGGGGCAGACGATCAGCAGCGGTGATGGCGTATAAATCTGCCGGTTCACGCAGACGCTCTGCCCGCTCATCAGATACAGACCGGGCTCCAGCGCGTCAAAGACCGCCGCACCTTCTTCGTCCGTCTCTGCGGAGTCATCCGGCAGGCAGGCTTCATCCATCAAGGCCACCCTCTCCAGTACACGCGCAAGCGCGGCCCACGCGTTCCCATCGCCGCTCTGCGTTTCCAGCCGCGACCGGTACGCTTTGAAGCGCGGCTCAAGGCTCCACGTCCCGTCGCTGGAACGGTCTGCAACCCGATACGCGTCAAACCGCATTCCGGCAAGCGGCAGCTGCCCTTCAAACACGGCCCGCACCGTAATAGGCTCTGCCGGTTCCGCTGCCAGAGCAGCCGTCTGAACCGGCACACATAGGAAAATGGCCAGCCACACCGGCCGAAGCAGAAACCGTCTCATCACGCATCCTCCTTTTTCTCCATCATACCATATCCCGAAATATTTGCAAACCGGAATCTGGACTTGCCGGTCGGACATAGGCTTTCTGTGGAGGTGAAAGCCCATGCTTTCCGCAGCAGTCTGGCTGATGCTCAGCAGCATGCTCACATCGCTGCGCATTTCCGGCGGTGGCTCGTTCCCGAAGCCGCTCACCGCCGAAGAGGAGCGCATGTACTTAAAACGCAGCGCCGAAGGCGATCTGGAGGCCCGCAACATTCTGATTGAACGTAATCTCCGCCTGGTGGCACACATTATGAAAAAATACTATTCGCAGTCCGCCGATCAGGAGGATCTGATCTCAATCGGCACGATCGGGCTTATCAAAGGGATCTCAACCTTCGACGCCAGCAAGGGGGCACGGCTTGCGACATATGCAGCCAGGTGTGTAGAGAATGAAATTCTGATGTACTTTCGTTCGATGAAGAAAACAGCGGGGGATGTTTCGCTTTCGGATTGTATTGAGACAGGAAAAGACGGGAACGCGTTGTCGCTGATGGACGTTTTGTGCTCGGATGAGGATCTGTTCGAGGACTTGAGCACACGGCAGACGTACAAAAAGCTGTACGAGGTCATGGACGAGGTTTTGTCGGAGCGTGAGCGAATGGTCGTAACGCTGCGCTACGGCCTCGGCGACCGGACGCCGCTGACGCAGCGGGAGATCGCTGCAAAGTGTGGTATCAGCCGGTCGTATGTGTCGCGGATTGAGAAAAAAGCGCTTGCCGCGCTTCAGAAAGCGCTTCAGGATTACACGCAGACAGACTGAGGCGGATTTTTTCTTGGCACTGGATTTATCAGCATTTTTCTGGTACTATGGGTGCAGGCGGCAGACGTTCGTTCGGCTGCCGCGCACAGGATAAAAACGCAACGCGAGGCCTTCGGCCTTGCCAGAGCTGGTAGGTAGCCCAGCCGTCTGCACTTCGGCGCAGGTAAGTAACCCTCCCCTCCGGGTCGTCCGTTCCTGTGAAAATAAAAAGGAAACGCTGATTCAATGACTGAACGCATTCGGCGAGAGATTTTGCCCCAAGACAAGACATGAAAACGCAGGAGTACTTTGTGTATTTCAAGTTTTCATACCGCAGGATTGGGCCAAAAGACCCGGCGAAGGCCGAAAGGCATTGGATTAGAGGTTCCTCATGGAGGGTTTCGTAATGGACAGTGATTTGACAAGGCTAACGGTATTTTTTGAGGCGCCGTTCTGGGTCGGGGTGTTCGAGCGGTTTGAGGGCGGGACGCTCTCGGTCTGCAAGGTCACCTTTGGCGCAGAACCAAAGGACTATGATGTATTTTCGTATGTGCTGAAAAACTACGCGCGGCTCCGATTCAGTCCGGCTGTTGCGGCAGCTGTCAGGCAGGATGCGGCAAATCCGAAGCGTATGCAGAGGGAAATCCGAAGGACTTCCTCCGGCGGCGTCGGAACAAAGGCACAGCAGGCATTGCAGCTGCAGCGGGAGGAACAGAAGCTGGAACGAGAAACACGCACTCGCAAACAACGGGACGCGGAAAAGCAGCTGAAGTTTGACCGCAGGCAGCAGAAACGAAAGGAAAAGCACCGGGGACGGTAACAGTACGCCCCCTCTGCGTCCGGCAGTGTTTGTACTGCTGCTCGCGGAGGGGGCGCATTGCTTTCAGCAAAAAGCCGCCGCTCGGATGAGCGGCGGCTTTGCGATCAGGTATTAGGGTTGTCCATAAGTTCGAGGGGATAGTCGCCCAGATGCTCGAGTTTGAAACCGTTGGCCTTATAAGCTTCATAATCAAACGCATTCAATTCGTCGATGGCAAGCTTGTGAAACTCGTAGAAATTCGGCCACCATTCGTAGCCGTCGCCGAGATTGTGGCTCAGGTACGCGTCGGCAATATCCTTTCCCATCTGCGGTGCAACATAGAACGCGCCCATGGCCAGAACGTTGACGCCGTTGCCGGTGATAGCGCGCAGCGCAGCTGGGACACTCTCCACGACACCAGCGTGAACACCGGGGCACTTGCTGGCCGCGATGTGGATGCCCATACCGGTGCCGCAGAAGATGAGCGCACGCTCAAACTCGCCCTCGGAGATCATCGCACCGACATGCAGGCCAATGCGGTGGAACATGAGGTCGGTATCCTCCTCATCGCCCGTGCGGACACCGACGTCCGTCACTGTCCAGCCCTTCTTTTTCAGATGCGCGACGACCGCTTCCTTAAGGGGGAAGCCTGCAAAGTCCGCGCCGACCAGAATCTGCTTGTCCTTGATCGTTTTCATGGTGCAGCCTCCTTATTATTTTAAATAGAAAATAGAATCCATATCGGTATAGAACGCCTCTTCGCAGGCCTCGTCATAGACCTCAAAGCAGGGTCTTGTGCAGCGCCACCAGCGCTGCGTGGTTTCATCGGCAGCCATCTTTGCCATATCCGCTTCGTAATCCGTGCCCGTATATTCAAAATACGAGAAAACAACGTTGCCGCGGATAAAGATCGAGTAATTCTCAAGATTGCACGCCGTGATCATGTTCAATACGTCCGGCCAGACCTCTGCGTGGAGGCGGACATATTCGTCCCGCTTCTCCGGCTTTAACCGGCCGACCTGCCCGAATCTGCGTCTTTCCATTTGTTTTCCGCCTTTCATGCCTTAATTCTTTTATGCTCGTTCAGATAATCCAGAACCATGACCAGCAGCAGAACTGCACCCCAGACGAGGGAGATATAGTAGCTGCTGATCTGCGGGAACCGGTTCAAGCCGGTTTCCAGCGCGCGTACCAGGAAAATCGAAAGCAGAACGCCGCCGATCTTGCCCTTGCCGCCATTTGGGCTAACACCGCCGAGCACAACGATCAGGATGCACTGCAGGGTATAGTTCGATCCGTAGTCCGCACGCGCGGAATTATAGTTTGCCAGCATAATCATACCGCCCGCCGCCGCGTAGATTCCTGAGATCAGATAGGTCTTTACGAGGATCCAATCGACGTTCAGGCCGCTGAAGCGCGCAACATTTTCACTGCTGCCGAGCAGGGTCAGCTTTTTGCCGTATGTCGTTCTGCTCAGCAGGAACCAGAGAATAGCCGCGCCGACAGCGAAGATCAAAAACTGCACGGGGATGCCCGCGATGCGATTATTGATAAGATAGGCATAGGTTGCTGGGAAATCGCTGATGGCACTGCCGCCAGTCAAGACAATGCCGATGCCGGAAAACAGTTCGCCCGTGCCGAGCGTAGCAAGGATTGGCGGGATCTTCAGCTTGGCGATCAGAACACCGTTCAGAAGCCCCGCAGCCGCACCAATCAAAAGCGCAAGCGTGAAAATCGGCAGAACCCAGACAGGACTCAGGTCGCTTCCGCCGTTTGCAATACGGCGCATAAGCAGCGCCATGGTGATGGAGGTCATATTGGCCACGCCGACCGTGGAGAGGTCAATGCCGCTTGAGATCATACAGACCATAACACCAAGCGACATGAGGCCGAATTCCGGGAACTGTGCAAACATGGTCTGGAAATTGACGACAGAATAGAATTTACGGCCCTTCATGATGCCCATGAATATGAACCAGCAGACCATGATGATGAGCAGGCGTCGAATATGCGTGTCCATTTTCAGTCCGCGCTTTGCGGACAGCTTTGTATTAGCCATTATGCTGCGCCTCCTTTGCCTGCGTTCTGGTGCGGCGCTTCGTGCCGGAGTGCGTCGCCTGATACGCGCTGACGGCGGTACCGATGACGATCAGGAGGCCGACAAACACGTCCTTCCAGACGACCGGAACGCCGATAAGGATCATGGAGTTTTCCACCAGCACAATCAGCAGCGTACCGAGCACGCAGCCGGTCAGCGTGCCCTTGCCGCCGACGATGGCCGTGCCGCCGAGCACGACGCCCGCGACGATGTTCATCTCCATGCCGAGCATATTGGTCGGGTGGCACTGCTGCATCATGCACACGCGGATAATACCCGCGACGCTGGCGATCACGCCTGCAAACAGGTACAGCAGGAACTTTGTCCGCTTGACGGCGAAGCCCGCGTTATAGGCTGCAGATTCGTTGCCGCCAATGGCGTAGATGCCCCGGCCGAACATGGTATAGCGCAGCACAAGGAACGTGAGGATCAAAACGCCAACAAACACCAGAAATGCCGCCGGAAGCTTGGACGACAGGCCACTGACGGGGTTTGTCGCAGTATAGATGGCCTGCTTGCCGAAGGCCTTCATGCCAGCCGGGATCACAGCCAGCTGCTTCGATTCGAGCGTGCCCTGCATGATGCCCTTGAAGACGCTGGCAGTGCCAAGCGTCACGATCATAGCGGGCAGGCGCAGGAAGCTGACAAAGAAGCCGTTGAACATGCCGAGAACCGCGCCGATGACGATGGCCATCAGCATGGGGAGCAGAACGCTTCCCTGATAATCCAGATTCAAAAACAGCTTTGTGGTCGCATATGCCGTCAGCGATGCAAGCGCCGGGAAGGAAACGTCGATGCCGCCGGACAAAATGACGAGAAACTCGCCCACGGCGAACAGGCCCGGCACGATCATAGCCGAGGCGATATCGACGATGTTATTAGACGTATAGAACTGGCCTGAGCGCACCTGAATCAAAAATGACAGGGCGAGCAGGATCAAAAATACATAGGTTTCATTCTGACGAAACAGCTTTTTTATAGTCTTCTGCACTTCCCCCACCCCCTTATAGCATCTTGCTCAGGATCTGCTTTTCGCTCGCTTCATCCGCCGTCAGTTCGTCCACGATGCGGCCGTCCTTCAGAATCATAATGCGCGAGCAGTTTTCCAGCAGTTCCGGCAGGTCATCGGAAATAATGATGACCGCCATACCCTTTCCGGCCAGCGACTGTAAGATCGCGTGGATATCGTGCTTCGAGCCGATGTCAACGCCGACCGTCGGGCCGTTCAGAACCAGAATCTGCGGGCGGCAGGCCAGCCACTTGGCAAGCACGATCCTCTGCTGGTTGCCGCCGGAGAGCGTGGAGGCGGCGTTTGCCGGATTGGGCGTGGCAATGGCCAGTTCCTTGACCCAGCAGTCAATTTCCTCATTCGTCTTCTGCGCATCGACAAGACCTTTTTTCGTCAGATCGTCGATTTCGGAGATTACGATATTGTCCGCGATGCTCTGCGAAAGGAACAGGCCCTCGCTCAGACGGTCCTCCGGCACGAAACCAATGCCGTTTTCAATCGCAGCACGAGGGCTTTTGATCACGGTCGGCTTTCCGTGGATGCGGATCTCGCCGGACTGGGCAGGGCGGATGCCGAACAAGGACAGCGCAAGTTCCGTCCGTCCAGAGTCGAGAAGGCCCGTGACGCCGAGGATCTCGCCGCCGCGCAGCGAGAAGCTGATGTCCTCATAGCTGCCGGGAAGCGCCAAATTGCGCACCTCAAGCAGCGGCTCGTCAGACAGGCCGGAGGGCTGGAACGTCTTTTCCTCAAATTCGCGGCCGGTCATGTAGTAGGTGAATTTTTTATTGTCCAACTCCGCCGTGTTGCCCGTAGCCGTCAGCTTTCCGCTGCGGAAAACGGTAAAGCGCTCAGAGATTTCAAAGACCTCGTCCAGCTTATGACTGACAAACAGAATGGCGATCCCCTGTTCCTTCAGCTGCAGAATGACGCGGAAAAGCGCCTGAACCTCCTTCCGGGTCAGGGCGGTCGTCGGCTCATCCATGATGATGAGTTTCGCGTTGAACATCAGCGCACGGCAGATGGCAACCATCTGTTTTTCCGCGACAGAAAGTTCACCCAGTCTGGCGTCCAGATCGACTGTGAAGCCGATCCGCGCAACTGCCTGCTCCGCGATCGTGCGCATATCTTTCCAGTTTACAAATTTCTTTTTTGCGACCAGCTGACTGTTGATCGCCAGATTCTCCATGACGCTCAGGTTCGGAAAAATGGAGAAGTCCTGATAAATGACCTGAATGCCGCTTTCAATGGCGGAAAGCGGCGTGATCTTTTGCAGGGGCCGGCCCTCAAATTCGATGGTACCGGAATCGCGCTGATAAACACCGGAAATAATCTTGATCAGCGTGGACTTGCCACAGCCGTTTTCACCGGCCAGACAATGGATCTCGCCCGGACGGATCTCCAGCGAAACGCCGTCGAGCGCTTTGACGCCGGCAAAGTATTTCTTGATATCCAGCGCCCGCAGTAAGTATTCAGCCAATGGTATTCCTCCTTCTGTCCGATTGCAGCTTGGGTATAGAGGGCCGCGGATGCGGCCCTCTTTGCACTACAGATTCGGAATCCTTGATTTAGAAGCCGAACGAATCAACGTTCTCTGCGTCGATGACGACCCAGCCCTCGCCCTCGAGGACGGTGGTGCTGCCCTCGCGGAAGGTCATGGCGGTGTAGCCGTCAACACCCAGATCAACAGGCGCGCCAATCTCTTCGCCGTTGAGGACCTTCAGCGCCAGGCTGATCATAGCCTTGCCGGCGATAGCCGGATCCCACAGCGTCAGGGACTTGACAACGCCGCTCTTCAGCAGCTCTGCGTTGTCGGCAGGCATGCCGGTACCGGAGGTGAACGCCTTATCGATGAGGCCGAGTTCTTCAATGGCTCTTGCGATGCCCGGGGCGTCGAAGGAGGAGGTGCCCATGATGCCCTTCAGATCCGGATACTTCTTGAACAGTTCCTTCGCAACGTTGTAGGCGGTGTCGCCGTTGTCGTGGGATTCGACTCTCGGCTCTTCCTCGAGCAGCGTCATGTTGGGGTACTTTTCCTTCTGGTGCGCGACGGCAGCGTCGGCCCATTCGTTGTGGGAAGCGTTGGTCACGTCAGCGACCATGGTGGTGTAGAGGCCTTCTTCGCCCATGGCTTCGGCGAGGTTGTCCATGATGAACGCGCCATAGCCGGAGTTGGAGAACGCTTCAATGTCATAGTCCACGTTGGTCAGGCTGGCACCCTCGTGCGCGATGACGACGATGCCAGCTTCTTTGGCCTGCTTGAGAACGGGCTCAAGGGATTCGGGGTCAACCGGAACGACGCAGATGGCGTCAACACCCTGCGCGATGAGGTCCTGCACAAGCTGGGCCTGCTTGGTGGCATCGATGACGTCAGTGCCCTTCTGATAGACGTTCAGCCCAGTTTCTGCGGCGTATTCCTTGACGCCGGTGTCCATACGGACGAACCAGGGGTTCGAGGCATCCTTCGGGACGACGACAATCTCGTAATCCTTGTCGGACTTTGCAGTTTCTGTTTTGGTTTCTTCGGTCTTTGCAGTCGTGGTACCTGCACAAGCTGCCAGACACAGGAGCATCGACAGCGCCAGGAGCAATGCGAGGATCTTTTTCATTTGAATGAACCGTCCTTTCCATTTTTAGTGCTGTAAATGTGTATTCTTAAAACGTGCTGACCTCCGTGAATCCTCCTTCCATCCATTCTTTCTAGCTGATCCGTTGGTCAGATCGTTTTAATTCCAAATTGTTCAACAGGAGTCTCGTATGATAAGCGACTGTCCGAGCACGACGTTCTGCGGTGTCCGCCCCTCATGCCATGCTTTGGCCTGCTCCCAGATCTCATGGCCGAGCCGCGCCCGGTCCTGACAGACTGTGGTGAGCGGCGGCTGAACGCAGGCGGAAATCTGGAGATTGTCGAAGCCGACGATCGCAAAATCCTCCGGAATGCGATAGTCCGCCTCCTGTATGGCTTTCATCACGCCGACAGCCAGCAGATCTGACGAGACGATGAACGCCTCAGGCAGTTCGTGCCGCGCATGGGTGCGCAGCAGCTGCTCCATATACCGGCAGCCGTTGCCGAAGTGGTCCTCGCGGAAGGTATCGGAAATGAACACATGCTCGGGCCGGAAGGGATATCCATACTGGGAAAGGCCCTTCTGATAGGCCGCGAAGCGGTCGGACAAGTTGCTGATATTGGGCGGCTCGGAGAGAAATCCGATGCTCTGATAGCCCTTCTGCTTCAGAAATCCAATCGTTTCGAGCAGAACCTGATGGTTGTCATAGGCAATATAAGATGTGCCCGGAATGGTGCTGCGGCGGTCGGCAAGAATAACATGAACGCCGCTTGCGACCAGCTTGCGGATGCTGTTCTCATCGTCCTCGCCGTTGACAATGACGATGGTTTCCGTATCATTCTGCACCATATTGACCAGTCCGCGCTTTTCCTTTTCACTGGAATATTCATAACTCAGCATCAGGACGGTATAGTCCTCCTGATATGCGTCCTCCATCAGAACGCTGGCAATACGGGCGTAGAAATTATTGTCAAGCTTGGGGATCAGCAGGCCGATCTGCCGCTTTTCCTTCCGGCGCATGTGGCGCGCAGCCAGATTCGGTACATAGTTGAGTTCGCGGATCGCCTCACGCACACGGGCGGTCGTTTCCTCAGAGATGGGTGCAGTGCCGTTGATGACATGCGAGACTGTCCCGATAGTGACACCTGCGCAGCGCGCGACGTCCTTCATGGTGGCACGTCTATTCTCCTGTTCTGTGTGCGCAATGGCCATGACTGCTCCTATTTCAATGAAAACGTTTTAATTGATAGCCATATTATAAGGCTTTCTTTTCCAAGCGTCAAGCGTTTTTTACATTTTCGTGAATAGAGTTGCAATTTTAATATATATTTTTGTACATTATGCCCAATCTTCTATAATCTCCATTCTTGCACACCTGTGCGTCACTCCGCCTCGCCTGATGCTGGCGGAGCAAGTTGTGAAAAAAATCTGAATTATTTACAAAAGTATTGCAATTTCAAAAAGATACGGTAAACTGGATTCAAATCACAAATACTGCGGCGCTTTGCTGCGGAAAGAGGTGTACCGGTATGAAACAGGTTTGGAAAAGGATCTCCGCGCTGCTTCTGGCATGCGCGGTACTGGCCGCTTTGATTCCGGCGGCACTTGCAGGCAACAGTTCAGAAGCCTATAAAATTGCCGTCAGCGCCGCCCCGGCGGTCGTCACGGCGGGCAGCACGACCATTGTTTCCGCCACGGTCTACAGCTGTGATGAGGCAGACGGCGAATGGAGCGAATACCTCGGCGGCGGCGCGGATATCACTTGGGAAGCCTACCGCGAGGGGGTAGCCGCATTCCGAGGCGAAAGTGACGGCAAGCCGGTTACAACGGCGCTGGCCGCCGGTTCGTCCTCGTCGAGCCTCGAACTGCTGACTAAGGCGGGCGGCGTAAGCGGTTCTTCTGTGCAGCTTCCGCTGAACATCTGCGTGACCGTAGACGGCAAAACGTATGCTGCCGGCGGCGCGTTTGTTACAATTACAGCTGCGCCTGCCGCACAGAACATCAGTGTCGAGTATGCAGCCGGCTTTGGCGGCAGCGTCCGCTTCTCCGAAAACGATTTCAGCAAGGCGTTTTCCGGCAAGGGAAAGCCTGGCGAAACGCTGGATTACGTCATGTTTGAGTTGTCCCGTGCAACGGCTGTAATGGGCGGCAAGACCTATGATCTGAGTGCCTCCGGCAGCACTTCCATGTTCGGCGCACTCTATACCTCAGCAGAAGGCGGGCAGGCGCTGTCCGATACGGACGCCTGCTATTATCAGGCAAGCTTCTCCCAGATTGATCTCGATGCACTGACCTATCTGTCCGGTTCCTGCCGCACCCGTTATACCGTCCGCATCCCCTTTACCGCCGTCGGAACTGACGGAACGCGCTTTGCAGGCAGCGCCGCCGTCACCGTCTCCGGCGACAGCACCGTCACCGCCTCCGGCGCATTTTTGAAAACACTGGACGCTGCCGGACAGATCGCGCAGCAATATCCGGATGCAGTCTGTGTCAGCTTCCAGCAGCCGGAAGCTGGCGTGGGACGGCTGCTGAAAGACTTCAGCAGTGTTGCAGGCAGCGCGTACACGACTGTCCACTATGCACAGGACCGGTTTTATCTGGCGGACACCGGAAAATCAGGCCTGCTTCTTGACGCGCTTTACTTTCTCCCGGCAGCGGACTGCGCTTCGCAGCTGAAGCTTACCTATACCGCCTATGATGCGGGCGGTACGCAGCTTGGAACGGGCGAACTGACCATCCGCGTTGCGACAAAACAGTCCTCCTCCGTCTTCTCGGACGTGAATGCAGGAACCTGCGCATGGGCAGCGGATGCCGTCGATTTTATGAACGAATACGGGCTCATTCAGGGTGCGGACAAGGCAACCTTCAACTGGCGCGGCAGCATGACGCGCGGCGATCTGATTTTGATTTTGTACCGGAGCGCCGGTTCCCCTGCTGTCTCTGACACGAGCATCCCGTTCACAGACGTTTCGGAAACAGATTACGCTTACGACGCAATCGTTTGGGCATGGAAGAACGGCGTTGCAGGCGGCGTAAGCGAGACGGAATTCTGCATGAAGCAGCCTGTCACGCGTGAGCAGTTGGCTTCCATCCTCTATCGGCTTTCCGGCAAGCCCGCCGCATCCGCAAGCCTGCGCAGCTATACGGATGCGGCCGATGTCAGTGCCTACGCCGTCGATGCGATGCGCTGGGCTGTCGGCTGCGGTTATCTCAAGGGAAACGGTGCAAAGCTGAATCCCCAGACCGGCGCGAACCGCGCCGAGGTTGCCGTTTTGCTGCACCGGTACCTGACTAAATAGAATAATAAATCACAGCACAAGCCCCCCGTCCTGCGCAGGACGGGGGGCTCTGTTTTTCCAGACCAGATTGGTTTATTTTATTCAGCCGCGCGGATACAGCGGACTGCAATGCGCAGCTGGCCGCCGGGCGTACAGGTGAAGAGCGTCAGATCCCAGTCGCCGGTGATCATGTCTTCGACCTGTGAGGCGCGCAGCTGTTCAAGATCCGCGACCGTGTAGGAAAAGACGTTTCCGTCCGCATCCGTGAAGCGAATCTCGTCGCCGGGGCGCAGATCGCCGAGGTTTTTGAAAAACGCCGGATAATTATGGCCCATGATGACCAGATTGTCAAGATACGCCGAACCCGCGTAGCGGCAGAGGGCGATTTTCAGGCGGTCATAACTCCACTCACCCGTGACCGGAAGCGTCAACTCCAGCGCAGGAATCTCCAGCACGCCGATATAGGCCACACCGACCACCATAACGACCGGCATGGCCATGCCGGGGTTCAGGAGGTAGTCCGGGATATCCGGCTCTTCCGGTTCAGCTGCAGGCGCGTCCGTCGTCTTGGCAGGCTCCTGCTGCGCAGGCGCAGGAATCAGCGGCTCCAGCTGCTGCACAGCAGCAGCTGCGGCAGCCTGCGCCCGGTCTGCAGTCCAGAGGTTCCAGATTGTAAGGCCCAGCGCCGCCAGCAGACACAGCGCGCCCAGCAGCAGGAGAACAGTGCGTTTTTTCACGGCGGCTTTAGTTGAAGCTGCCCAGCTGCTTGCCGGAAAGCACATGGAAGTGGATGTGATGGACGGTCTGTCCGGCAAGTTCGCCGACGTTGGTCACAACACGGTAGCCGTCGGCAAAGCCCAGTTCCTTTGCAAGCTTCGCAATAACCGTATAGATATGGCCGATCACAGCCTCATTTTCCGGCGTGACCTCAGCGGCGGAGGCGAAATGCTGCTTTGGGACAACGAGGAAGTGCATAGGTGCAAGAGGGCTGATATCCTTGAAGGCATAGCAAAGGTCGTCCTCGTAGACCTTTGCGGACGGGATCTCACCCGCAATGATTTTACAGAACAGGCAATCGGACATAGTCAGTTCCTCCTTAGTCTTTTACATTGACCGCAACATAATCGTCAACAGCCGCCAGCGCGTCGTCAAGCTTGAGGGCGTTCGTGCCGCCGCCCATGGCGGAATCCGGCTTGCCGCCGCCCTTGCCGCCGACGATGGGCGCAATATTCTTGATAATGTCGCCGGCCTTGATGCCGCGCGCAACGGCATTCTTGCCGCAGACAGCAAGCAGCGTAACCTTTTCGCCATTGACAGAGCCGAGCGCCGCGACGGTGTTCGGGTTCTTGTCGCGCAGGAAATCGCCCAGCTTGCGCAGATCGTTTGCATCGGTATTTTCACGGCTGGCCGTGACGACCTTGAGGCCGTTTACATCCTTGGCAGAGAACAGGAGGCTGTCAACATCGCCTGCAAACAGCTTGTCCTTCATCTTCTCGATGGTCTGATGCAGTTCGCGGATCTCGTTCATGCTGCTCTGGGCCTTGTTGATGAGTTCTATCGGTGTGGTCTTGAGCAGTTCGGCCGCCTTGACCAGACGCATGTTCATCTCATCAACGAGGTTCAGGAACGCCTCGCCCGTAACGGCCTCAATGCGGCGCACGCCGGAGGCAACAGAGGATTCGCTTGTAATGCGGAAGGGGCCGACCTTGGCGGTATTATCAACGTGGGTGCCGCCGCAGAGTTCGATGGACTTGCCGCCCATGTTGACCACACGGACAACATCGCCGTATTTTTCGCCGAACAGTGCGATCGCGCCAAGCTTCTTCGCCTCTGCGATGGGCATTTCTTTTGTCTCGACGGGCATGCCGTCCAGCACAAGTTCACTCACGAGGCGGCTGATCTTGACCAGTTCGTCGGCCGTAACGGCAGAGAAATGCGTAAAATCATAACGCAGGCGGTCAGGTTCTACAAGAGAGCCTGCCTGATGGGCATGGTCGCCGAGAACAGTACGCAGCGCGTAGTCCAGCAGGTGCGTCGCGGAGTGTGCACGCATGATGGCCTTGCGGCGGGTCTCATCGATGGAGGCGGTGACGGTATCGCTGACAGCCAGCGAGCCGGAGACAAGTCTGCCGTAGTGCATGAACTTGCCGCCCTTATTCTTCTGCACATCGGTGACGGTAAATTCGGCAGTCTCCGTGCAGATCGTGCCGTGGTCGGCAACCTGACCGCCCATTTCTGCATAGAACGGGGTCTGGTCGAGGACAAGGATCGCATCCGTGCCGGCGGTAATCGCACCCTGCAGTTCCTCATCGGCAACGATAGCGACGATCTTGCCCTCAGCTTTCATGTTGGTATAGCCGATAAAGGTCGTGGCGGGAATCTCCTTACCGAATTCGACACCGGCCCAGCCGAGATCGCCGAGCGCTTTGCGCGCCTCGCGTGCGCGGACCTTCTGCTCCTGCATCAGCTGCTTGAAGGCCGCTTCATCGACCTGCATGCCCTCTTCGGCGACCATTTCGTTGGTCAGATCGATCGGGAAGCCGTAGGTGTCATAAAGTTTGAACGCGTCTGCGCCGGAGAAGGTCGTCTCACCGTTTGCCTTGTGAGCCTCCAGCATCTCGGAGAAGATTTTCATGCCGCCGTCGATGGTTTTGGCGAAATTCTCTTCCTCGGTGCGGATGACGCGGGTGATATACGCCTGCTTTTCGCGCAGTTCGGGATACTGGCACTCGTTTTCATGGACGACAGTGTCCACGACCTGATAGAGGAACGGCTCATTCACGCCCAGCAGCTTGCCATGACGTGCAGCGCGGCGCAGCAGGCGGCGCAGGACATAGCCGCGGCCCTCGTTGGACGGGAGAATGCCATCGCAGATCATGAAGGTCGAAGAGCGGATATGGTCAGTGATGACGCGGAGCGACACGTCGGTCTTATCGGACTCTTCATAGTGCGCACCGGTGATCTCGGAAACCTTATTCGTGATATTCATAACAGTATCAACATCGAACAGCGACGCGACGTTCTGGCACACGCAGGCAAGGCGCTCGAGGCCCATGCCGGTATCGATGTTTTTCTGCTTGAGTTCGGTGTAATTGCCGTGGCCGTCGTTATTGAACTGGGAGAAGACGATATTCCAGACCTCGACATAGCGGTCACAGTCGCAGCCGACGGTGCAGCCGGGCTTGCCGCAGCCGTACTGCTCGCCGCGGTCATAGTAAATTTCCGAACACGGGCCGCACGGGCCGGAGCCATGCTCCCAGAAGTTATCCTCCTTGCCGAAGCGGAAGATGCGGTTCTCGGGAATGCCGATCACGTCACGCCAGATGGCGAAGGCCTCGTCGTCGGCAGGCGTCGTCTCGTTGCCCGCAAAGACAGACGGATACAGACGGTCAGGCTCAAGGCCGACCCACTCCGGGCTGGTCAAAAATTCCCACGCCCAGGGAATGGCTTCCTTCTTGAAGTAATCGCCGAAGGAGAAGTTGCCGAGCATCTCAAAATAGGTGCCGTGACGGGCCGTATGGCCGACGTTTTCAATGTCGCCGGTGCGGATGCACTTCTGACAGGTGGTAACGCGGTGACGCGGGGGCTCTTCTTCGCCGGTAAACCACGGCTTCATGGGGGTCATGCCTGCATTGATCAGCAGGATGGATTTGTCGTTCTGCGGAACGAGCGAAAAACTCGGCAGACGCAGATGTCCCTTCGTTTCAAAGAACTTCAGGTACATCTCGCGCAGCTCATTGAGGCCGTAAAGCTTGTGTGCCATGATGAATACTCCTTCTATATACATTAAATTTTAAACAGCAGTATCTATCAAGGCTCCCCTTGGGCTCAAGGGGAGCTGGCCCGAAGGGCCTGAGGGGATTCGAACGCTGCAAATTTCGGAGCACTCTGAAATCCGCAGCAAATCCCCTCCGTCATTTGCTGACGCAAATGCCACCTCCCCTTATCGTGCAGGGCACGACAAGGGCAGGCTTTATCCATAAAATAAAAACCCCGCCCCTGTGACAGGGGCGAGGTCAGTCGCGGTACCACCCTGATTGTGCTTGCGCACATCTCGGCGCTCCTGTATCGGGAAGCACCCGCCGCGCTTTCGCGCGGCCGCTCCAAACTGGCTGCGGACAGGTTTGCTGAAGGGCTCTCACCGTCCCCTTCTCTCTGAAAGCAACACCGGAACGCTCGGTTTTTCAACGCGGTTTTCCAATATCGCAGATATTTTACCACATTTCCTGCGATTGTCAACATGAAAATTTACCCGTAGACCCATGCGTTCGGCAGCGGGCGGCCGCCGGTGTAGCGAAGGAACGAGGAGGAGCACTGCGTAACATATTCACCGTCGTACCACAAGATTGCGCTTGAGCCGCCGTCCATATTCAGGGCGTTCCGGCAGCCGTAGGAAAGCAGGATATCCGAGCACGTGTTGACGCTTGTGCCGCAGATACCCTCGTCAGGATAGCGGCCCTCGATGATGAGCATATAAACGCCCTGATCGCCGGTGCCGAAGCAGGCGCGCGGCTGCTCGCCCGTCCAGAAGGAATCCTCAAGCTTTTCGCCGTCTTTGATCAGGGCGGGCGTGAACTCGGCAGCGTTGTACGTCCCCTCCCCGACCGGGTCGGACGCGGGCACGATGCGGCAGTCGAGGCCGTTTTCGCTCAGCTCAATGCGCTGGTAGACATCGCCGCCGAAGTGATAGCCGTGCGTCTCGCCCTGCGCCATGCACCAGCCCGCAAGCTGGCCGCCGTTGCCCTTGCCGTTTGGGTCCTGGAAGCCGTTGGCGTTCATGGCGAGAATGCCGCCGTGGTCAGATGCAATTTTGCCCGCCAGTTCCCCTTCCACGCCATAGGTCGAAGCCATTTCCAGCCGCAGAAGTTCCGGGTACCGGCAGATTGCCAGCACGCCGCGATAGCCGTCGCCGGTGATGCGCACGAGCAGAATGCCGTATTCCGCATCGACGGCCAGCACCTGATCGCCCTGCTGCGTCTCGATGCTCGTGCCCGCGTCGTCGAAGCCCGCTTCGTTGATGCGGATATGCTCCCAGCCGCTGTCCAGCGTCTCGGGATGCTCGTCCAGATAGCGCTGGAACGACGCGTAATTCAGCATCGGGAACGCCATCTGGAACTCTGCCTCCGGTTCGTCCTCGACGGGCTGGGGCGCTTCTGCATCAGCCGGCGGTTCCTCCGGCTGTACCGGCTCCGGTTCTGTCTGTACGGGTTCCGGTACAGGTTCCGGTTCCGGCTGCACCGGCGCACTTGTAAACGTGCAGGCCGTCAGGACAAGGCTCAGAATGAGCACAAACACAAGCGTATACGCTGCCATATTCGGCTTTTTTGCGATAAGCGTAATGCGCTCTCTGAGGCTCTTTTTCCCCAGCTGCATCGTCGTTGCGCAGGACAGCAGCTGGCCCTTTGCGCGCTTCGGCGCGACGAGGCTGAGCAGTGCGCGGCCGTAGCTTGCCCGGCTGCCGGGGTCGAGGTTTTTCAGCACCCGCTCGTCGCAGGCCAATTCGCAGTCGCGCCGGGAAAGCATTGCCGCGAGCCACACGAAGGGGTCGAACCAGTACAGGCACTGGCAGATGAGGCGCAGGAGGCTCCAAAGCTGGTCTTTTGCGTGAAAATGCGCCAATTCGTGCCGGAGGACAAAGCAGCGGGTATCAGGCTCCGCCGCAGCCTCTGGTGTGAGATATATTTCGGGGCGGAACAGCCCCACAAGGCACGGCGACGGCAGTCCGGACGCCAGCCAGACCGAAACCGGACTCTCCATGCAGGCAAACGGCTGCCGAATTTTTCTGAGTCTCCGGAGAAACCGCAGATTCTGCGCCAGAACAATCAGCGCCATCGCTGCCGCGCCGGTCAGCCAGATCAATTTCAAAATCGTGCTTCCCGTCAGCTGCGTCTGCGCCTTTGCGGGCGCAGTTTCCGTTTCAGATGCAGTCTGTGCTGGGGACTGCGTATTGTCCGTCTGCGGGGCACGGCGATTTTCCGGGGCAGTCAGCCGCTGCATGGCGGCGGGCACGTCCGGGACAGCGTTCATCACGCTGACCGGACTTCTGACCAGCGAGACCGGCAGCAAAAGCCGCAGCGCGGCGAGCAGCCACAGTGCATATTGCAGGCGCGGATTGATTTTCCCGCGCAGCAAAAAGCGAAGTGCGGTCAGCGCAAGGATCAGAACGGTCGATGAAATGAGAATTTCCAGCATGACTCCCCTCCCCTAGTCTTCGCGGCCCGCAGCCTTGTCCAAAATGGCATAGAGTTCTTCAAGTTCATCCTTTCCGATTTTTCCGTGGTCGGCGAAATTGCTGACCAGCAGGCCGAGCCTGCCGCCGAACGCGCGGGAAAGCAGCTGCTCCGTTTCCTCAAGCCCGGCCTCCTCGCGGGTAACGTTCGGGTAATAGCGCCGTGGCTTGCCCTCATAGCGCAGAAGCCCCTTTTCCGTCATACGGCTGGCCATGGTCTTGCTCGTGCTGGCCGACCATCCGGCGCGAAGCTTTAAATCCTCCACCAGCTGCATGAGCGTCTGCGGCTGCCGCTCCCACAGGCTTTGCAGCACGGTCCATTCGCTCTGGCATAATTGCATGGGAACGTCCCTCCTCGGTTTACTTTTGTAGACTTATTGTAGCATGCAGGACTACATTTGTCAACCTTTTCCTCGAAACCATTTCTCCAACAGCCGCCCCTGCGGGAACAGGGGCGGCTGCTTAAGGATGGAACACGTCAGATTTATGCAGAGGCCGACAGGAACCGGAACGGATACCGCGCTTCGCCGGTCAGGCGGACGGTCACGGTCAGCTCCGTCATGCTGTTTCCGGTGGGAATGACTCCGTCGGCGAACGCGCGGTACACGGCCCGACGGAATTCCTGCGGCTGAAGCTCCTCCGCGCCCGCGTGGTCATAGACCGCGCGCACGTCCGCAGACGCGTCCGCGTACTCCGTGAGCTCCGGCACGTCGAGACAGCGGAACACCAGCTGGAAGCTTCCGTCTGCCATACAGGAGATGCGTTTCAGATAACAGTACCGCGCGCCGTGGTTGTCGTTGATGGTGCGGGTATAGGTTCCATCCTGATAGGTCAGATAGTGTGAGCTGCGATCCTCCCAGCCGTACCGGCCCAGCGGGAAATAGCGTTCGAGCGTATTGCGGAAATCCGCCGCGCTGATCGTCAGCGGCCAGCCGTTTTCGCGCGCCCAGCGCTCGTAGACGAACAGGGAAAGTCCATCCCACGCGTCTTCGGTCAGCGGCAGCGCTGTCCAATTACCGTCCGGCAAACTGCCCAGCAGATTCCTGTTCTGGCCGTCATACGTCCAGAACAGCTGCGCCAGATCGTCCGTCGTCTCGCCGGTGTGCAGCTGCAGGGCCGCCCGCAGATCGTCCTCTGGAAGCGGTGCGAACCGCGCCGACTGGAACAGCGCACCGCCGTAGTAGAAGTCCAGCGTGTAGACCTTGCGCGCGTAGCGGAGTTCGCCGCCGCTGTTGTCAAAGAACGGGTCAGCATTATAAAAATCCGCCGTGACCTGTACGGTGCTGCCCTCCAGCACCTGCACGTCCGCAATGCGCAGATCCGGGCCGCCGCCGAAGCCAGACACGTTCTCAATGACCGCCGTGCCGTCCGATGCGTCGTAGTTTCCGCACTGCGTAATATCAAACGTGAAGCTGCCGTCGCGGAAATGATACCGCAAAACGCTGTTCACAAAGCTCTCCGTGAAGTGATACTTCCCGTCGGCCTGCTTGTAATTATCGCGCGTGTACGTGTAATCGGACGACCAGTACAGAAACAGCATAAACAGCTGCTCGGACGACAGGTCTTCGGGCGAATCAAATGTAAAGCCGTCGTTGACAAGCGCGATCTCCGGGCCGAGCAGAATGCTGTGGAGGTTCTCATCCGTCAGAAGGCTCGGGTCGATCGTCATACGCTGCTGCGCCTCCTGCTCCGTGATGGGCAGCCGCATGGCCTCTTCCGGCGCCATCCAGCTGACGGCGGCGATCACGCCATTTTCAATGTAGAACGTCATGACTGTCTCGTCGCACACGACAAGCATTGTGGGAATGCCGTCCGTGTACGCAATGCAGCTGTATTTGCCCATGTATAGAACCTCGCCGCCGAGCATCAGCCGCGCCGTGTGTTCGTCGAACTGCTCGAATACCGGCGTTTTGTCACGCGGGAAACGGTTCGCCGCCTCGCGGTAATCCTCGCCGAAGCGGATGCCGCAGACCTCGACCCCGGCATCCAGCCGCAGATATGCGGCGTTCGGACGATGGATCGTGCCGTCATTGTGCATCCAGCCCGCGGCCTGTGAGCCGTCCGCGAACTGCACAATGTCATAGTAGTCCGTCTGGAGGATCATCCAGTGGTAAATGCGTTCATATGTGCCGTAAACATTTTGGATGTCGTCCAGTGTCAGATCATAGATCGACGTGCCGTTCACGGTGAATTCCGGCCACTGCTCCACCGGTTCGCGCGCGGCGAACCATGCCGCGTCCGCGGCGGGGTCCGTTTCGGCCTCAATGCGCGGCAGAATGAATTCCTGATACCATGCCTCCCAGTCGGCCGCGCCCTCCACCGGCGCAAGGCCGTTGCGGACAACAAAATCCTTTAAGATATCCAAGCCGTCGGCTGCGTGCTGGTAATACGAGCTGACCGCCGCTGTGTCCGAACTGTCATACTGCCGTACCGCCTTGTCCGACGGGCTCAGGCAGAAGAAATAATATGCCGTGCTGCCGCGTGTGCCGAGCAGATGCGTGTTCAGCGCCATAAGATTTTCCTCGACCCATCGGTCTGCGCCGTCCTTGACCAGCTCCGCCGGGTCTTCAAACTGGAACGCGCGGATCGCCCAGACGAGGCCGAGGCGGTCTTCTGCCGCCTGACTTTTGTCGTAGAAGGAGAACAGCACATCGTCCAGGTCATGCTCGCCGGTCTCCGGCGCTTCGATCATAAACGAATCGTCCGCAGTGATTTCGTTTTCGTATCGTGCCGGGACACTGAGCGTGACCGTGTCCTGTGTGGTGGTGAATTCCACCGCCGCTTCCGGCTCCTCGCGTGTGGCCTCCTGCACTTCTGATTCCTTGGGCGTGTTCTCCATTCTTTCCGATGTCTGCTGCGTCTGCTGTGCAGGCGCGGCATCCTTCGCGCCGGTCATCGTGCAGCCGACTGCCGCGGCGCAGAGCAGAAGCACGAGGATCAGAACGGGAATTGCGGTTTTCGGGTGCTTTGTGATGGAAATGATGCGCGTTTTGAGCTGCCCGCCGCGCCCCGACATTGTTGTCGCCGCGCTGAGGGGATCGACCCGCTCGCGGCACGTCATGCGGATGAGTGAGCGGCCGTAGTCCGCACGCGCGTCCTCGCCGAGACGGCGGACGGTATCCTCGTCGCAGAAGAGCTCCGCGTCGGTGCGGGAAAGCGCCGCTGCCCACCACACCAGCGGGTTGAACCAGTGCAGCGCGAGGCACACGCCGCGCAGAACGGCCCAGATGTGGTCGCGGTGGAGATAATGCGTATATTCGTGCTCCGCGCAGTGGTGCAGCAGCTGCTCGTCCTGCGCACAGTCCATTGTCACATAGATCGCCGGCGGGAAAAGCCCGAACAGGCACGGCGACAGCGCGGTCTGCGTCAGCCGGACAGCCGGACGGCCCTCCTTCGGCGCGATCGCGCGCAGAACGCCCGCCCGCAGCTGCCGACCGTACCGGAGATTGCAGAACAGGAACCACAGCCCCAGCAAAGCCGCGCCGGAGGCCCATACAAGCATGAATATCTTCCACACGGAAACGGCGGGCTTCTGTGCAGATTTTTCCGGTTCTGCGCTGCCCGTTTCCGCCTGCGCAGGCATGGATGCCGGGCGCGGCACCGGCTGTGCGGGCGTCTGCACCGGCGCTGCGGGCGCAGCCGGTTCTGGTGTACTGGCCGCCTGCGCGGGCGGCGCGGCGGCGGGTTCCGTCTGCATGACAGCGGTCGGTTCAGCCTCCGGCAGAAGATTTGCCACGCTGAGGGCGGTTTTCCCGACAGAAAGCGGCAGCAGCAGCCGCACGAGCAGCACCAGCCAGAGTGTGTACTGCAATCTTGCGCTGATTTTCCCGTACAGCAGATAGTGTGCCCCAATGAGCAGTGCCGCCAACACGGCGGACGAAACAAACCATTCAGCCATGGCGCTTTTTTCTCCTCCATATTCCGCAGCAGCGCATACAGCTCGTCGAGCTCACGTTTTTTCATCTTGCTGTTTACGCCTGTAATCATAGTATAGCACAAATGGTTACGGCTGTCAACAGCAAAAACCGGCTGTATCATCCGGCTTCCGCAATAAACAGCGCCGCGCGCCTGTCCATGACCTGTGCCGCCTCCTGTGCGGTTTTCCGGCCTTTGAAATAGGCGTCCGCTTCGTCAAGGATGATCTTCAAAATTTCCTGATTGCCACAGGAACGGCAGTCGGCGTGCTCCAGTACGTTCATCAGATCATCGGCGGCGGCTTCGTCAAACAGAAACGCAAGATCGCCTGCCTCGCCGACCTCAACGCGGCCCTCTTCGCGGATGGCCGTCTGCTGTTCGGCCCTCTGCGCTTCGATCTCCTTCTCGCAGCGCGGCGCGGTTGACCGGGAACGCGTCCGCAACGGTCTGCTGAAAGTCTTCCCGCAGCATGTTCCGCAGCGCCTCCGCCGCCGCTTCCCGCATGGCGGAGCCGGCGCAGACACCAAGCTGCAGAACCGGCTGATATGCCGTCCCGCCGTCCGAATCGAGGGCAAGCACGCGGAACGCGCCGCCGGTCTGCTGGTACCAGGAAATCTGCATGGACCGGTACATCGCGGCGGAGCGCATCGGCTGCTGCATGATGCTGTCCGGGGCGGGCACTGCGGAAGAAATGGCTGCGCAGGCCGTCAGAATATTCAAAAATTTCTCGCTCTCGAAGGAGGCGGTCTGTGTATCATAGTCCAGATACTGCTCCGCCGCGTGGCGGCAGTAGACGCTGAGCAGATCCTCACCGCCCCAGAAAAAGCTGACGTCCGGAACTGCGCCGCACAGCACGTCCTCGACCGACGTTTCCAGCGACGCGCCGAGCTTCTCCGCCGGGCCGAACAGCGGGTCAAGCGCGAAAGCCCCGACGACGGAATAGAGCGTCCCGTCCACATAGCACGGCTTCAGAATACCGGACAGAAGCTCCGCTTCCGGCATCCCGTCCAGCGGCAGCAGAATGCCGTTTTTCGCGTAGCCCGCGTACTGCGCGCCGCTCAGATCGCTGCAATCGAGCAGATCTGGCACATTCCCGGCCAGCAGCTCCGTCGTCATGCGCGTCACGGCATCCGCGCGGCTTTCCGCGCCGTCGGCGTAGTTGAGGATTTCGATCCTGACCGGTGCGCCGGAGAAATTATAGTTCTGGATCATACTGCGGAGCACGCTCTTTTCCGTGTCAAAATCGATCGTGCCAAGCATCAGCGTCCGTTCCGGTGTTTGCACATCGGATTCGGTTTCCGTTTGACTGCCGGCTGTCTCCGCAGCGGGTTGCCGCTCCGGCTTCGTCTGCTTCCGGCAGCCGGTCAGCAGCAGGCCGAGCAGCAGCATGAGAATCAGACAGCGTTTCATGATGCATTCCTCCTTATTTTTCTTCCAGTATACCACGGCTTTTCCCTGAAATCTCTTAATTTTTCCTAAATATTTACTGGATCCGGTATCCGCTCAGGACGAGTTCGAGGATTGCAGGCCAGAAGATGGGTTCCGGCGCAGTAAAATAACGGGCATCCGGAATGCTGTGAAAGGATATGACGCAGCGCTCGTCATCCAGCCATGCCTCAAAGCGTCTGTTGGTTTCGTGCTCCATGCGGGTTTGCTGCCTCCTTTAAAGGGGTAAGTAATGTCGTAGTAAATAATACGATATTTATGATTAAAATGCAACGATTTTTCAAAGTATAATAAGCGAAAAGTCGTAGGTGGTGAAGCATGTGACAGACGTTCTGGGGCTGATCCGAAAAAACCGGGAAGCCAGAGGCTGGACGGAATATCAGCTTGCCGAGCGCTCCGGCCTGCCGCAGTCTACCATTTCATCCTGGTACCAGAAGGGCATGACGCCCTCGTTTTCCTCGCTGGAAAAGATCTGCGACGCATTTGGGCTGACGCTCTCGCAGTTTTTTGCCGACGGCGAGGCACTGCTTGCCCTGACGCCCGGGCAGCGCGGCATGCTGGAAAAATGGCTGCGCCTGTCTCCCGCGCAGCAACGTGCGCTTTTCGCGGTGATGGATGCGATGCTGGAAGGCTAGCGGCGCAGATTTTTCTCTTTCTAATTTTAGGGTGTATCTGAAAACTCCCAATGTGACCGGCGGCGAGAAATTTTTGCGCTGGGCAAGACATTTTTTCGCAGGAATACTGACGTATTTCAAGGAAAAATGGTGCAGCGCAGCGTGAAAAGGTCCGCTGTCCGGGTGCGTTGGGAGTTTTCAGATACACCCTAGCAAAACAATAAAAGTCTCCCCTTGCCATGCTGCCATGGCAGGGGGAGACTTTGGCATATACAGCGGAAATGAAAATCGGAGTTGACAAGCACATGTTTATATTATAATATTGGAATATGAAATAATTAGATTATGTAGGAGGGATACAATGGGCTTACAGCATGGCATCCTTGGGTTTTTAAATTACGGTCCATGCAGCGGATATGAGTTGGCAAAGGCATTTCATTCTTCCGTACAGTTTTTCTGGCCCGCGCAGACCAGCCAGATCTATTTGACGCTGGGCAAGCTGGAGCATGCGGGGCTTGTTGCGCATGAGACGGTCATCCAGAACGGGAAACCGAATAAGAACGTCTATTCCATTCTGCCCGCCGGACGCGCGGAGTTGCTGCGCTGGCTGTCAGAACAGGGGCAGTCAGCAGACGGCTATAAGAGCGAATTTCTGATGAAGGTCTTCTTCGCCGAAAATCTCCCTCCGCAGCAGGCAATCACAATGCTGCGCGCCTATGCCGACGGCTGCCGCGCGTGGCTGCGGAGCATGGACAGCGTACCGCAGAGCATTGAGGATTACGGCAAACTGGCCGATGCCAGCGCGCCCGTGTATTGGGCGTTTACGGCACAGTTTGGCAGGGACTATGCACAGATGTGCATCGTGTGGGCCGAGAACTGCATCAAACGGCTGGAGGAAATGATATGAGAGTTCTGGTTCTGAACGGAAGTCCCAAGGGGGACAAAAGCAATACATACCGGCTCACAAGCGCGTTTCTGGACGGCCTGCGGCAGACGCAGCCGGTGGAGGCCGAGACCATCGAGGTCGGAAAGCTGCATCTGCTGCCGTGCCGGGGCTGCTTCGCCTGCTGGAGCAAAACGCCGGGCAAATGTGTTCTGCAGGACGATATGGCCGGTGTGATTGAAAAAATTCTTGCCGCCGACGTGCTGATCTGGAGTTTTCCGCTCTATTATTTCAGCATTCCCGGCCAACTGAAGCTGCTCATCGACCGGCAGCTGCCGATGTCGCTGCCGTTTATGACCGACACCGAATCCGGCGGCCATCCGAGCCGGTACGACCGCTCCGGCCAACGGCAGGTCGTGATCTCAACCTGCGGCTTTTATACCGCCGAGGGCAATTATGACGCGGTGGACGCGCAGTTTTCCAGACTCTGTAGTGCGGGCGGCTATACATCCGTTTACTGCGGACAGGGCGAACTGTTCCGCGTCCCGGCACTGCGGCAGCGCACGGACGCCTATCTTGAACTGGTCAAACAGGCGGGCGCAGAATTTGTGCGCGGTGCAATCTCGGCCGAAACAGCCTGCGCGCTGCGTCAGCCACTGTTCCCGCGCGCGGTATTTGAGCAGATGGCGGACGCCAGCTGGGGCGTCAGCCGGGAGGATACTGCCGCGGAAAAGACCCCGGAGGCTGGGAAGCTGTCTCCGGCGCAGGCCTTCACGCGGCAGATGGCCGCGCTCTATGACCCATCGACATGGGACAGGAAGGATCGTGTTCTGGAATTTTTCTATACGGACACCGGCGAGACTTGCCAGATCGTGCTCGGAAAGGACGGCCAGCGCGTGCTGCAATCGGACTTTCTGCCCAGCACGACGCGCATTGAAACGCCGCTTTCCGTCTGGCAAAAGATCGGCAGCGGGGAACTTGACGGCAAGCAGGCCATGATGGAGCACCAGTACCGCGTGACTGGCGATTTTTCGGTCATGCTCCGCTGGGATGATATCTTCGGCTTGGGGGCCGCACCGGCGCAGCCGTCCGCCGAACCCCGGAAGAAGACGAACATGACGCTCATGCTGCTGCCGTGGATGGCGATCTGGATCGCGCTGTCTATCCACGCGCAGATCGGCGCTTGCGTCGGGCTTGCGGTCTGTGCGCTGCTGCCGTTCGCGTTTCTGAAATACCGTCTGACCATCTTCGAGCCGTGTTCGATTCTGGCTGTCGGCACGATCTGCGTGCTGACGCTTCTGGACGCGCTGCCGCTCACGCTGCTGCCAGTGTCGTATCTCCTGTTCGGCCTGATGTGGGGCGTAACAGTCTTTCTGCCCATGCCGCTGACGGCGTATTATTCCATGAACGGCTACGGCGGCGAGACAGCGCTTCAGAACCCGCTGTTCATGCGCACGAACCGCATTCTGACAGCCTGCTGGGCAGTCTTGTATCTGCTCACGCCGATCTGGACGTGGTATCTGCTGCAAACACCCGTCTCGTATCTGACCGGCGCGCTCAATTCCGTTCTGCCCATGCTCCTCGGCGCATTCACGGCCTGGTTCCAGCGCTGGTACCCGGCACATTACGCTGCAAGTAAAAAATGACTGCACCAAAGCAGGCCCTTGTCATGCTCATTGAAGCGCATGACAAGGGGCTTTTGCATATCCAGAATCTGGGCATGTCGCCTGTTACGGTGCTCCAAATTTGTAGGTAGTTGCGTTAGAATATCTGCGACGAATCAGCTTTGCGTTCAAAAGTTGCAAGGCAGTACGGATTCGCCAGAGTTCTGTAGGGGCCGATGCCCACATCGGCCCGTTGGGCAGTTACGAATTCGCCATAGATTTCCGTAAAAACGGTGCAATCTGCCGGGTCGATGTGAGCATCGACCCCTACGAAGCTTTTACGAGAAATGCCAGAAATTTTGAGCAGTTTTTCAAATTTCGCGGGAAAGATCCAAGAAAACCGGGGC
>ENA-OURZ01000530-OURZ01000530.1-human-gut-metagenome-genome-assembly--contig:-NODE-530-length-51820-cov-12.036627_pt1 | contig 51820 bp, 44 predicted proteins | sample MGYA00242073_ERZ509195 | MGnify/ENA primary metagenome ERZ509195 (study PRJEB26280, sample SAMEA2338837) | human gut metagenome | biome: human gut; feature: human-associated habitat; material: faeces... | reverse complement strand
GACGGGTCATCCTCAACCACTAATATCAAAGGTTTATTCATGAAGTTCTACCTCCTCTGCAGGTAATGTAAATTTAAAAACAGTGCCATTTGGCTGATTGTCTGATACGGAAATCGTGCCGCCGTGGGCGGTCACAATGGACTTACAGAGGGACAGCCCCAATCCAAGGCTTCTGCGGCTGTCGACCACTTTATTGGCCCCACTATAAAACATATCGAAAATACGGGGTTTCTGCTCATCGGGAATCCCAGGGCCGTTGTCGGAAACGGAAACCGTGACCCATTGCTCTTTTTGATCGGTGTGTATTTCAATTACTGAACCGACAGGGGTATATTTGATGGCGTTGTCAACCAAATTGATAATCACCTGAACGATCAGCTTCGCGTCAATGTGGGCAAGGATAAAGTCTTTACCGCTGGTCACACGAATGGTGTGTTCTTTACTTTTTCTGTTGATGTGCTTCAGCGCTTCAGAAACGACCTCATCCATGAGTTCGATACTCCAAGTTAGATTGACCTGTCCGCCCTCAATTCGTGTGACTGCTAACAAATTTTCAACCAGATTGATTAGCCACATGGAATCGTCATAAATATCAGTAAAGGTCTGCTCCCGTAGTGCATCGTCCATTTTTTTATAATTTGCAAGCAAATTGTCTGCGCTGCCGGAAATCGCTGTCAAAGGCGTCCGAAGATCATGGGAGATTGCCCGCAGCAGGTTGGCACGAAGTTGTTCATTTTGTGCCAGGACAGCCGCTTCCTCCTTCTCCTTGGCATTTTTGATGTTTTCCAGCGCCAATGCGCACTCGCCAAGAATGGAAAGAAGCACGCTATTTTCAAAAGAGTCCAATGGAGTACCGTTCACAGCAATACCAGCTACTCCATATACATTCTGGTTAACCCGAATCGCAAGGTATAAACACTTTGCACTGGATAATGTATCTGTTGTGGCACCGGCGTGTTTATTGTTTCGGAAGGCCCAATCGGCGACTGCTTTCTCGTTCTCAGAAATTAAATCTTCCTGAATGCTATTAACAGCACGAAAAACGTTAGGGGTGGCAAGTTCTTTACCATCAGACAGGTAGACGACAATATCTTTTTTCAGCAGCTTCATGAGCTGCCCTGCCGTAGCGGTGATTACCGCATTCTCATCCTGCTCTTTTTGCAGAAGCTGGTTGGTTTCAAAAAGAATCTTTGTACGGTAAGCTGTATGGGCAGATTGTTTCGCATTTTCTTTCAGCCGGGTAGCGAGAGATCCGGAAAGCAGTGTTACTATAAACATAATGGTAAAGGTAATAATATAGTTCGGATCGTCAAAATGGAATGTCAGTCTCGGAGTGGTAAAAAAGAAATTGAAAACCAGCACACTGACAACCGAGGTCAGAATCCCGCACAGTCGGTTGGTTGTGATTACAGCGGTCACAAGTACGCCTAATATATAAACTGCGATAATATTACTCTCCGTGAACCCAAGAGCGTCAAAGCCACAGCCAATTAGTGTAGCTACCAGCAATACAGCTATACTCTTCAGAACATCACGCAGGGGCATCGCATCTACCTGCGCCTTACTCTTTTTTTCCTGATAGCTGGTTCCTGTGCTGGCATCCGGTATCACATGAATATCCAGATTAGGTACGCTGGAAATCAGGCGTTCCGTCAAGGTGGGCTTGCTGAAAATATTCTTTCGTGCAATGGTACTTCGTCCAATTACGATTTTTGAGATGCCGGAAAGACGGGCAAATTCCGCAATCTGATAAGGCACGTCATCGCCATAACTTGTCTCAATCGCAGCGCCAAGTTGCTGGGCCAGACGCTTATTATCCTGTAAACGCTTTTTATCATCGTCACTCATCGCCGCTGTATTTGGCGTTTCCACATAAAGAGCGGTAAATGTTCCCCGAAAGGCTCTTGCCATCCTTGCAGCAGTCCGAATGATTTTTGCGTTGGATGGCGACGAGGAAAGACATGCCAGAATGCGCTCGTCTGTATGGTAATCGCCTCGGCTCTGTACTCTGGCGCTTTCCGTCAGCAAGTTCACCCGGTCAGCGCACCGACGGAGGGCGATTTCCCGCAATGCGGTGAGATTTTCCAGCGTGAAAAAATTAACTGTTGCCCGCTGCGCCTGATCTTCCCGGTACACATTTCCACTTGCCAGTCGTTCCAGCAACTCCGCAGGCTCAATATCCACCAGTTCTACCTGATCTGCTTGATCAAAGGTGGAATCCGGAATGCGCTCCCGCACAAGAATTCCGGTGATAGAGGCTACTGTATCGTTGAGACTCTCAATATGTTGGACATTTACAGTCGTATAGACATCAATTCCAGTATTTAGCAGTTCCTGAACATCCTGATACCGCTTCGTGTGCCGACTGCTTTCGGCGTTGGTATGGGCCAACTCATCCACCAGTATGAGCTGGGGATTTCGCTTGAGCGCAGCATCAATATCAAATTCACGAAGGGTCATTTCTTCGTAAGCAACTTGTTTCACAGGAAGCTGCTCCAAGCCGTCCAGAAGTGCCATCGTCTGGGGTCGGGCATGGGGTTCTATATATCCAGCAACCACATCGATGCCACGCTCCTTAGCCTGATGAGCCGCCTGAAGCATGGCATAGGTCTTTCCGACACCTGCGGCATAACCGAAAAAAATTTTGAGTTTTCCGCTTTTCTTAGTGGATGCATCGTTACGGATCGCACGAAGAAGCTGATCCGGATCTTGTCTTGGCAGTTCCATTTTAACCCTCCTATCTGTCACTCAAGTAAAAGCGATTCCATTTTTCAATATTATAACACACAACGTCAAAACCTACATCTGCGACTGATCCACGGCAAATTTGTTCAGGCATCCAATGAAAAAATCGACAACAGGTGATTTTTTGGAATCCCTCCATAGTGCTATTTGTGTGATTTGATTCTGGGTAATCGGCTCAAAATTGTTTTCCAGAAAAACATCCAGTTTATTCATCAGAAAATACCCAAAAATAAATATGGCTGATGTACTTACAAGTAAAATAACATCCTGCATGGATTCACCCCCCAATTCCTTTGATTTTTCTTAAAATCAAGTATGAAAGCACTTTTGCAAATTTCTGTTACTTCCCAACGCCAACATGGTATCTCCTGCTTTCAGCACTGTGTCTGAAGAAATAGATAACTCCAGCTTGCCGCTTTTCTTGATTCCCATAATGTTAATATTGAATTTTTTACGAATATCAAGCTCTCCAATCGAATGATCCGCCCAATCTTTTGGAATGGGAATCTCAAACATGGCATGATTTTCATCCAGTTCTATGTAATCGAGAATGTGATCCGCACTGTAACGGATTGCTGTCCACTTTGCGAGCTGTTTTTCCGGGTAGACTACTTCATTTGCACCGTTACGCAGCAAAAATTTTTCCTGAACATCAGTTGCAGCTCTGGAAACTACAAACCTCGCTCCCAATTCACTGAGCAGAGAAGTTGTTTCCAATGAACTTTGAAAGTTGTTGCCGATGGCCACAATGCATACATCATAGTTGCGAACACCGAGAGATTCCAAGAAATCGGCATTCGTACTGTCTCCAATCTGTGCATTGGTAACAAGAGGCAGAACAGCCTCTACACGTTCCTCCGAAGTATCTACCGCCATCACTTGATGACCCAAATGATTTAAGTGCAGGGCAATATGCTTTCCAAATCGCCCCAGACCAATTAGAAGAATTGATTTCATAATGTCTCCTTTATCCTACTGTTATTTTTTCCTTTGGTAGTTTTGAAACTTTCTTTTGTGCACTGGACAAGGCCGCAAAAATTAATGTAAGGCCACCGACTCGTCCAAAAAACATCAGCAGAATCAAAACACTCCGTGAGAGCAGATTCAGTTCCGGCGTAATTCCCAGGGACAGGCCGACTGTGCCAACAGCTGAGGCAGTTTCAAAAAGGCAGGTAAGCATGGGAAGTCCTTCGGAAACGCTGATGATAAGGCCACCGGTACAACATAGCGTGATATACATAAGCGAAATTGTCGCTGCATTTTTTACGACATCATCATCAATGCGACGTCCAAAGAGGTTGGCATTTTCTCTGCGCCGAAAGGTAGAAATCGCAGTAGTAAGCAAAACAGCAATGGTTGTTGTTTTCAAACCGCCTGCGGTAGACCCGGGACTACCGCCGATCAGCATCAGCGCAATGGTGATAAATTGTCCCGCCTCACTCAAATCAGTTAAATCCACCGTATTAAAACCCGCCGTTCGTGGTGTCACAGTTTGAAAAAGAGAAGACAAAAGCCGTTCCTTTCGCGTGAGATCAGCAAATTCAAAAAAATAAAAGTACATTGCCGGAACGATCAATAAAACCGCTGTGGTACAAAGAATCACCTTACTCTGCATCCGATATTTGTGCAAATGCAATCGATTTGTCCGAATATCATCCCAAGTCAGAAAGCCAATGCCTCCAAACACAATTAAGAACATAATAGTAAAGTTTATGACTGGATTTGCTGCATAGCTGGTCAGGGAGGAAAAGGGAGTGCGCACACCCAATAGATCAAAGCCTGCGTTACAAAAAGCGGACACGGAATGAAACAGTGCCATCCAAAGTCCCTTTTTCCCGAAATCACGGCAAAACACCGGCGCCATCACGGCTGCACACAGCAGTTCCATCACCAGTGTCACCCTGACGATAAAGCCAGTCAAGCGAACGATTCCCCCTACCTTTGGCGCTGAAATCGCCTCCTGCATGGTACAGCGCTGCATCAAAGAAATCTTCCGACCGGAAATCATTGCAAAGGATGCGGCTATGGTAATAACCCCCATGCCTCCAATCTGAATCAGCAGTAAAATGACAAACTGGCCGAAACCCGACCAGTATGTTGCCGTATCATGTATAATGAGTCCGGTTACACAAACTGCTGAGGTAGAAGTAAACAATGCATCCGAGAAAGGCGTTGCCAGTCCGCTGCGGCTGGAAAACGGCAACATTAAAAGGAATGTGCCGAAAAGGATCACACCGGAAAACCCGAGGATGATAATTTGAAACGAAGTCAACTTCCTTTTTAACAACACTACTCCCATAACTGCAATCCTCCTTTATACCCCTTTATGTGCCCTTAATTATAAATCAAAGGGAGTAAAGAAGGTAAAAGAGAATGCGTATCTGTATTAAGACCGTCTAAAGATGCAGGACTTATTCTTTTTTATCACGAGCTTGTGCCAGAAATTCAATCAGCCGTTTCCTTGTCAGAATCCCGCATAGAGCATTCCGGCCATCAACGATGGGGACAAAATTCTGATTCAGCATTGAAGTTACAACCTGCTCGGAATCTGCATCTATTTGTAACGCAGGGCAAAAATCTCTGCGAACAATGCTGCCAAGTCGGTATCCCTCCTGTACTTTCAAGTCTGTACCTTCATTTCTATCGAATCACCATGCCACTTCCTACATAGTGGCATTTTTCTTCTACCTGCATAACGTTACTTGGTTTCTTACCAGAATCCTTTTTCTTTCTTGATACTTCTGCATACACACGTTTATATTTATCTGTTCCAACATTATCGAAAAAAGTCGAAACATTATTCACTTCAAATCGTTTATCTCTCTGAAGTAAACGTACAAACCAACGTATGTCATTTTTGGTCCCTTGAAGCCTTATCTTTAACATATAGGCACCTCCTTGAATAGAAAAATAAAAGGCAGGGATATTCAATATTTGTAATTAAATATCCCTGCCAAATTGGCTATTTTATTCACTTTTATTCATCAAAGAATATTGTGTCCCTCGTGTCGACTCTATAGCCGACAACGACATGAATTCTGTCCACTATCTGCTTTTTATTCCTTTTCACATCGGTTCTGCCGAAATTGAAAAAGCTGCAAAAGTGCGTAAATTCAAGGATTTTCACGAATCTGTACGACGTAGCCCTATTATAGTCTCCACATGACACGATACGTCCTACTTGATGTTAGCCGTCGGGAGAGCTTTCGACTTGGCCTATTCAGAAATCATCACTCTGCCTGTGCATCAAAGGATTGTTTCACAATTTCCATGATTTGCTCTAATTCATCCTGATGCTCCATAAACAATTCTACATCGCCATTTCCCCAACGTCCTAAGCCAGTAATATCTTTGCAAATACCATTAGGGTCATTAATCTCTGAAAACTTCATATTAATCGAGATACGCAATCTTTGTTTCTGAAAAACAATATCAACAAAATTAGTATCTAGCTTATAGGCAACATACAACTTTTTATATTCCTTCTTAACCGCAGGGGATAAGTTCATAATGCGCTTATCTAAAGACTCGAATAGTATTCTTGTAAAAGCATTCACATCATATGTTTCCAAGGAATATTTCTGCACTGTTTTATCTTCTACTTGATATGGCGCAAGTTCTGCAACTGTTAAAGTTGGATATGGCCAAATAGATTCTGCTTTCTTTGCTAATTCGTTTGCCCTCTCTTGGATATGTTTTTCATTCCACTTATTTTGCAAAACCACATATTTATTAAGCCTAAGTGCACTTTCTTTGAATCCACCCGGCATATCCATCTTTTCCAAGAAAGGCCTGTCACTCATTTCAGAATTATATGCAGTCAAAGTAAGATTGCCAATTGTATGTAAATACTTTTTCTGAACCTCTTGCCACTCAGTACCAAGATCAGCTTGCCACTCTAAAGAAAGATTTTTGTTCTGCGGCATAATATGCTCAATGGTGTAATTCTCTATTATAATCGGAGCTTTGTTTTCAAAGTTTTCCAAACGACTGAGAATATAATTTCTAGCACGCATATTATAAATATCACGGCTTACAAATGCATCTTCAAACTTATCGTCATCTGGGAATTCTTTATATGTATCCTGCATCACGAAAAATGCCTTAATAGAATTCAGATAATCATCTGGTCTAATATAATTCTTCAATGTTGCAAAGGTTTTGTTCATTGAGTTGGTCGGGATCTCACAAATTGCACGTCTCAGAACATAGCTAATACAAAGCTTCAAAATTTTCTTCAGTTCATCTGATGTAATTAGTCCTTCTACGCAGTCATGATGAATTTTCAGCAAGAACGGGTAAGATACTTCCATTCTTAAATCGATAATGTCCTCATATAACTTCTTTAAATCCGTGTCAGTATTTCGCTTGAATACAATATTTGTATAATATTTTGCATATTCAAGCAAATCTTGACATAATTCTCTGATAGTTCCAAATTCACAATTCAAATGATACAATTTAAATTCTTCATATACACGTCCTTGCTTTGGAATACGAGAAAGTTTCATGGTCAAGTAATGGCGGAAGAAAGCATCCATTACCGTTCCTTGCGTTTCATAGATAAACAGCTGTTCCATAGGCCGCCAAAGATGTTCATATACATAAGTTTGTTCAGATGGCTCTAATCCCATCAAAACATAGTTACGAATCAAATCAGATTCAGAAAGTTCCTTACCAGTAGAATTCAAACTTTCAAAAATTGCCTGTGCATCGTCAACAGCGCGATCTAATGTGATATTAACAATTTGTAATTTTCCAATTGACTCATATACCTCTGCAGGCTGAATTTCTTTATCAGCAAGTTTTCCAGCAAAAAAATTGTAATTTTCAATCAGTCTTGATCTAGTGCCTTCTGCAATTGGCTTTTCCTCAACAAGGCTTATAAGAATATCTCTATCTGTTTCAGTCAGCAGTAACTTATATCGTTCATCACCACTTTCATACTCGTTTTTTAGAAGCATATTATCTATACGACGAGCATTGATTGTTGTGTCATTCGGATTCTTTATTGCATAATCGCGCAAAGCCAGAAGAAGCAGTGTTAAGGTAGTCATTCGCTGTTGGCCGTCAATAATCATATATTTCTGAACACCTGTTGGCATTGCCTGTTCAGCAATATTAACAATAGAACCTACAAAATGGCCCACTTTACCTTTTCTCTGCATCTCTACAATATCGTTCCAAAGTCGTTTACACTGATCAATGTCCCAGCTGTAAAATCGCTGATAAACTGGAATCAAAAACTGTTTATTTCCATTTAATATCTCATAGATATTGCCTTTACGTGCATCCATACCGCACCTCCATTACTTCTTTTCTCCGTAAGAAACAGTATCTTCTGCCACCTTGCTTAGTTCTATTTCAGACACATATTTATATAGCTTTTCCTCTTTTCGTGGTTCCACATTATCTGTCCAAAGCTCACACTGACTAATTACTGTGCTTATTGCAAAATCGTAATCTTCCGGCGGATACTTATATTTCTTAAGGAGTCGCTTAACCATCTTACGCATCTGCGCTCTAGCAGTTTCTTTCTTCTGCCAATCGATAGTGCGATTCTTACGAAGCATTTCTGTAAGTTCTCTTGTCAGAGCAATCAATTCATCATTCTTGTAAAAATCCTTGATATGCTCTGGTTTTGTAAGGGCATCATAAAATGCCAGCTCTTCTTGCGAAAGTCCCAGCTCTTGACCATTCTTATAAAGATTTGCAATTTTCTCCGCAGTTTTAAGCAGTTCTTTAATAACCTCTTCATTGGTTATCAGTCCATTATAATAAGAGTTCATCAGCTGTGCTATTTTCTCCGAGAATTTTTGTGACTGTACCACATTTGTTCTCTTATATAGGGCCACCTGCTCAGCCATAAGTTTTTTCAAAATCTCAACAGCTATATTCTTTTCCTTCATTCTAGAGATTTCATCCAAGACAGCCGGATCAAACAAGCTGAAATTTTCACCACCACTTTTGCTGCTGTCAAATAAGCTGATGACACCTTCGCTCTGTACTGCCGCTTTCAAAAGTTCGTTGATTTGATCGTTAATCTCAGTAAGCGACAGGCTCTTTCCACCGGTACCACCGTAAGTGATCTTAATAACCGTAGATCGCAAAGCTTCCATATAAGCTGCTTCATGCCTTTCCTGTTCTGTTGTCATACTTGAACAAAGCGAATGAGACTGTTTCAAAAGCATAGCTTCCTTCAAGAACAAATCTTTTCTTTCTGGTACACTTGCATCGAGAATAAAGTTTACACCACCCGTAATAAGCTTAGCCATTGTAAGCGGAGAACCACCTACAAAGCCGCTAAAATCAAAGCCATGCAGTAAATCCTTGCATACCTGCAGCTTTTCTTGAAACTTCGGATAGGCCATCTTTGCAATATTCATGTCACCATATTTAGACTGATCGCGTTTCGTATATTCTTTCATCGCCGCCTTTAGAGCTGACGCAATTCCAACATAGTCAACGATCAATCCACCTTCTTTATCCTTGAATACACGGTTAACACGAGCTATTGCCTGCATCAAGTTATAGCCATGCATTGGCTTGTACACATACATGGTAGCTAAAGAAGGTACGTCAAATCCGGTAAGCCACATATCTACAACAATGGCTATTTTCATTGGATCATTATTATCTTTAAATTTCCTCGCGAGTTCTTCTTTGTGCGCTTTGGTTCCGATAATCTCTTTCCAATCTTCCGGGTCATTGTTGCCACCAGTCATAACCACACCAACTTTATCTGTCCATGTAGGTCTAATTTTTAAGATGCGGCGGTAAATTTTCATTACAATCGGGCGAGAATACGCCACAATCATGGCTTTCCCTGTCAGAAGATTTGCTCTGTATTTTTCATAATGTTCAACGATATCATCACAAAGAGATTCAATCGTAGAATCTGCTCCCAGTACGCTTTCCATCTGGCCAAGCATCTTTTTGCTCTTCTCGATCGTTTGCGCATCGGATTGTTGCTCCAAGACATCATAAGTGGAATCAATTAACGCCAGCGTATTCTCATCCAACTTTAGATGAACTACACGGCTTTCATAATAAACCGGACGAGTAGCGCCATCTTCCACGGCCTGTGTCATATCATAAACATCGATATAGTCACCAAAAACCTCACGAGTATTTCTGTCCTTAGCTGAGATCGGTGTACCAGTAAAGCCAATAAATGTAGCATTCGGCAATGCGTCATGAATAACACGGGCATTACCAATTACCGTATGTGCTTCCTTTTCACCGTTTTCATTCTCTGACATAACGATTTTCTCATCAAAACCATACTGCCCACGATGTGCTTCGTCTGCCATAACAACAATGTTTCTACGTTCCGATAAGGCTTTCTCTCCACGCTCAAACTTAAACATCGTAGTAAATATGATTCCATTCGCACTTCTGCCATCAAGAAGTGACTTCAAATGTTCCTTGCTCTCTGCTTGTACCGGTGTCTGACGCAAAAAATCTGCGCATTGTGAGAACTGTGCATAAAGCTGATCATCCAAATCAATACGGTCTGTCATAACTACGATTGTCGGACTGTCTAATGCATCCTGCAATAAATGTGCATAGAAAACCATAGATAATGACTTACCGGAACCCTGTGTATGCCAGAACACGCCACCCTTGCCGTCGGTCTTTGTTGCTACCTTTGCTTTCTCAATAGCTTTACGTACTGCAAAATACTGATGGTATCCTGCTAATACTTTAAAACGATTACTGCTAACGCCTGAAAAAAGAATAAAATTCTTCAAAATATCAAGCAAACGTTCCTTTTGGAACATACCCTCATAGAAAGTTTCAAAGGACGCATACGCAGTATCTTCGTAATTACCGTCTTTTGTTTTCCATTCCATAAAGCGATCTAATCCGGAAGTGATTGTTCCAGCCTTATTCGTAGACAAATCGCTAATTACACAGATTGCGTTGTAATAAAAGATAGATGGAATATCCTGCATATAGTTGCGAATCTGATGATATGCATTCTCCGCTCCCACTTCATCTTTTGCGGGGCTCTTTAATTCCATCAAAACAAGAGGCAATCCATTTATAAATAGAATAATGTCTGGACGACGGTTATTTCCGTTTTCAAGGAACGTAAACTGATTTACCACATAGAAAGAGTTGCTCTTTACATTTTGGTAATCAATCAAACGTACAATCGACGATTGCTCCTCGCCCTTCACAAAAAACTTAACCGTAACGCCATTTTGCAGATAATCCATGAATATCATATTCTTCTGCAGCAGGCTTCCGGTATCAAAATTCTTTAATTTAGACATTGCCTCATCAATAGCTTCTACAGGCAGACCACGGTTGATACGCACCAAACTATCTCTCAGAATAGAATCCAGAATCGGACTGGTATAATCTCTATCAAAATCCGGAGCGTAGAGGTGGTCATAGCCCATGTTTTCAAACAATTCAATGATTGCCTGTTCATATGTATCCTCTGTAAATAAATTTGGCATGTTCAACCTCCTGTATTTTTCGTTATATTCCAATAAGAAAAATATTTTCTGTTCCTCATTTGTAAACTTAATTACTCTTCATATATAATTTCTTTTATCTTCACAGCATCTTCGTTATTATCATCCTTACAAATCATGCTATAAAATTTCTTAACATCCTTATCTTTCAAAATATACATGACTTGTGTGTTTTCTAACGCAATTTTATATAACTTATTTTTTTGCTTTACCGACCAGTCTTTAATCTTTGAAAGTTGTCCTATAACCGTATGCGTATTAGCAAAGCTTTCACTATCTTCAAGTTTATCTATTAATTCTTCTTTCTTGCGTTCTTCTTCACTTTGACCTTTCGTTTCAGATATTTTCTCTGATACACAATCAAAATGAATCTCTTCAAGAATTTCATTAGAGATAGTTCTGTCAATTATTTTTTTAACCAATCGTTCAAGTGTTGAATCTTCTTCATAATCAGCTGGAGCAAAATATTTTATCCTGTTCTCATCAAGCATCCTAAAAACCTTTGATTTATCCTTTGAATCAGAATCATACACTCCTATGGAATGTCCTCCATTTATATTTACAAGCTTCATGCACGGAATATCCGTATCACTATCCCCAATATAAATCATATTTCTAAATGGCACTCTATACTGATTAGGTTCAAAGAAAGAATTAACTTCTTGATCATTTACATCAAGCACTCCCTTTTCTATTCTAAACAAAAATTGTGTTTTATTGGTATAATTAACTACCTGTGCCGGCCATACTGCTTCTCCTGCATCATTATAATAGAATGAACTTGCATATATTTTCTTAAACTCTTTTGCTACCTCTGTACCTTCAATCATTTCTTTTAATCCAGATGAAATAATGTAATGTTCTACAATAACCCCCTTACTTTTACCATATTCGTTAATTCTGTCAAACCATGTGCTGACCCCTGGAAACAATCGTACCTTACCACCATCTTGACGTAATGTTTCCTTTGTGAATAATACTTTTCCTCTTGATTTGTCACGCATCATATACATATAAGCAAGATTTTGATCCATATCATTGTCTGATGCTAACTTATTTGATTCCTTCCAGAAATCTGCCACTTCATACTCAATCGACTGTATATATCCTTGTGCTTGCATATCTTCTGGAGATAAGGTTTTGTCAAAATCATAACAAATTGCTAAAATAGGCTGTTTTTTCATATATTTTTCCTCCCTTTTTCATTCATTTGAAAATTATAAACAATAATTTAGCGGCTTAGAGGTCGATGGATGAGATGTCAATCTCGCCAGACATTAGCTTGGGTAATAACGCATCACGCAGTGCTGAAAGTCGCTTATTTTCAGCCTTATTAGAATTAAGTTGCTCAAGGACTGGAAAGGCAATGGCATTAAATTCTTCTAACTCACTTTCTGCTGGAAGAACAACAGGATATGTCATAATCTGTTGCTTATCTCCACGGGGCATTTTGGTTCCTTTTGATCCAGCCACCATGAATGCAAAGAATTTGTCAGTATATAGAGTGCTGAACAAATACGCTGCGTATTGAGCTTGAACTGGTGTGAAGCAAAGAACATCTGTTGAACATCCGCACATGTCCTCACAGTAGACAATCTTCTTAAAGTAAGGTCGAATGTTAGAAATCAATGTATCGCCATTTCGACAGGCAGTGGTTTGTGGCGTAGTCGGAAGACTTGTAGCCTTAGTTGAACCAGCTTTTTCAGGCAACATATTCTCCGTTGAGAAGTAGGTGTTGACATTCAGTTCAGAAACTGCCACTTTTTCTTTGGAATATGAGCAAATATCCGAAAGGATTCCTTGATTTGCTCCCAAACTGACATCGTCAAACTGTTTTTGATATATTGCTTGCAAAAGATCAGATAAATTATTGTTTATTTCTGTGTTTTGCTTGATTTTTTCATCTATAACACCAAGAATAGCAACAGTTGCTTTTTGAGTGTCAATATCAGGGAGTAACACTTCTAAATTTTCAATATCCGATGGTTTTAGCGACGGATAAGCCGATACGCTCTGTTCTGCTATTGCTTGCAGATGTTCCGTTATTTCTTTTTGAGTTAATACATAATATATGTAATCGGGAACGGCTTTCTCCATATTTACATCAATAACAGTGAAGCCGGTAGATACCAAAAAATTTTCAGGCTGTTCTTTGATAATTCCATAGTGCAACTGGTTAGGTCTTACGGTTGAATAAATAATACTATTCGATTTTACTTTTCTTCTTGCCCTGCTCGGCAACTTATCCATTGAAGTGTTGATATGTTGTACTTCATCAATACGGTTCATAGTAATATTTCCGGTATCTAAGTAGTTTACAAATTGCCAATTCTCCTTTGGAGAATATGTTTCCTGATTTGTCGAAGCTATCGTACCAAGTCTAACCGTTTTCCATTCAGCCATATTCGTTTTCCTCTCTATCCGATATATTTTCGATGAACAATTTTTACATTGCTTTGTTTTACCATTGCGTACTGCAAGGTCGTATCTATCTTTCTATGTCCCAAGAGCTGCTGCAGTTGCTCAATGGGCATTCCTTTGTCTATTGCCATAGTTGCAAGGGTACGCCTGAACTTGTGAGGGTGTACCTTGTGCAGCCCTAACTGTTTTCCAAATTCTCTAAGCCTTGTTTCTATACCGCCGATTTTCAACCTTTCGTGCGGAGCTTTCAGCGATACAAAAAGTGCCGGGTTATCATCGGTTCTACTATTTAAGTAATTCTGCAAATGTATCTTTGTTCTTGCGTCAAAATAGACCACTCGTTCCTTATTTCCTTTACCGAACACGATACATTCTCGTTCGTTAAAATCAATATCGTTTCTGTTGAGCAACACCATTTCGCCGACACGCATACCCGTTGACGCCAGCATATCTATCATTGCCAAATCTCTCAGCTCGGTGCAGTTATCTCTCATAAGTTCCAAGGCTTCATCGGAATATGTTTCTTTGATGTTTGTGCCAGTTTTGACCTTGTGTATTCGTCTGACGGGACTTTTCAGTATATAGTCCTCGTCCTCAAGCCACGAAAAGAAGCTTGATAGGATACGGCGAATATTATCAATCGTAACCTTGCCGGATTTCTTCTTTTCCTGATATTCGGTCAGGTATCGTCTTATGTCGTCAGTTTCAATATGTTTTACGCTTTTACCGACAGTTTCAATCATTGTTTCGATAGTTGCCTTGTAGTATTTAAGAGATTTCTCGGAACAGCCCTCGATTCGCTTTGCCGATAGGAACAGCTCCACATAGTTCTGCTCCGAGTTATTCTCTTGTTGCTTATTTTCTGTTACCTCATACTTTGCAAGGTTGTATTGCAACACCTCTTGCAACCTTTCGCATTGTGCATTGTTCAAGTATGGTAACATTCCTTGAACAACATCTTTGATTAAATCTTGTTTCATAGTCAATTCTCCTTTTTATTCTTAGAGAACGACTATGGGGCGGAAGTCCCCCGATATTAACTTCCGCCACCCACGGAAGTTATGGGTATGTTATATGCTAAACAATAATTTAGAGCAGCAAGCTCAGGCTATCTTTAAGTCTTGGTTTGTTGATTTCGAGCCATTCAATGGGACTATGCCTTCTGACTGGGAAATTGTTCCTCTCGAAAAAATTGCTGATTTTCAAAATGGCTATGCGTTTAAGAGTAAGGAACTTTTAAATGAGCCGTCACCAGACTGTTATCAAGTATTCAAACAAGGGCATATTGCTCGTGGCGGTGGATTTATTCCCGATGGAACAAAAAGCTGGTATCCCAAAAGTCTTGCATCAAAATTAAAGAAATTCGTTCTCAAAAAAGGCGATATACTTATGGCAATGACAGATATGAAAGACAATGTAGCAATATTGGGTAACACAGCCATTATGCCACTTGATAATGAGTACATTGTCAATCAGCGAGTTGGACACATCAGGGTAAATGGATACAAAGGAGTGACTTATCCTTTTATCTATTTACTTACTAACAGCACAGATTTTCTTGTTGACCTGCGTAGCAGAGCAAATAGCGGAGTGCAAGTAAACCTATCATCTTCCGAAATTAAAGCTTCGCAAACTGTCTTACCTTCAGAAGAAGTAAATAATGCTTTTTCCGAGATAACTCTTCCTATGTTTGAAATTATAATAAACAATCAGCTTGAGAATCAACGATTGGCACAGCTCCGTGACACGCTTTTACCTTGTCTTATGTCCGGCGTTCTTGATGTATCCGATATAGACATCTAAGCTGCTAAATTATTGTTTATCTTCTTGTTCAGTTCAGTTTTATAGCTCAATTCATAATATAGATTTCCTATAATCTCTTGAATCCTTCTGTCTGGAACTGGAATCAATAACTGATCCATAAACTGTTTCTTAAAGTGCGGTATGACATCTCCGACGTTTGTATTGTATATTTGTTGCTGAATTTCCCGGCTTCTTAAAACAGCAAAAAGGTATTTGTTATATATCTTTTCATCATCAGCTCGCAACGCAATCATATCCTGGGCAATGCAAAAATCCACTGGATCAGGAACCAAACAAACTCTTCCCGGCGTCCCTTTGTTAACAAATAAAATATCTCCCGGAATAGGATGTGCTCTAAACCATGTTTCATAGGTTTCTTGCGTAAGATATCTAACTTTCTCATACACAGGAAACAGCGTATTGTTTGTAACACAATTTGTTGCTATGAGCTTCCATCCATCATCCGCGTGGGAACAGTTTTCCCTCTATTATCAACAATAAAAGAAAGCAATTCTGTAATTGGAACTTTCGGACAATCTTTCCATATATTAAATTTCATACCCAATCGCCCCCAGCTTCTTCCTGATCTCTCCCTCCAGCTCATGTGACTTTGCAAACATTTCCGCAAGTTCAGATGTTAATCGATCCATCTTTTCTTCAAATGGCTCATCGTCATCTTCTTGTTCTTCAATACCTACATATCTGCCCGGAGTAAGGATAAAGTCTTGCTTTTCAATTTCCTGCAAATCGGCAACGGCACAGAAGCCTTTAACATCTTCAAGTGTTCCGTCAACAAAAGCTTCGTAGGTATCTGAAATCTTATTGATGTCTTCATCTGTCAGCTCACGAAGCTTTCGGCTCACCATTGTTCCCATCTTTCGAGCATCAATAAATAAAGTCTTTCCCGGTTGTTTTTTCTGCCTATTGATAAACCAAAGTGAAACCGGAATCTGTGTTGTATAGAAAAGCTGAGTAGGCATTGCGACAATGCACTCAACCAAATCAGCATTGATGATATTCTTACGAATTTCCCCCTCTCCGCCTGACTGAGAAGAAAGAGATCCATTAGCAAGTACCATACCAATTCTTCCTGCCGGTGCAAGATGAAAAATCATATGCTGAAGCCATGCAAAATTGGCATTTCCTGCTGGTGGTGTTCCGTATTTCCATCGCTGATCTTCTTTTAGTTTATCCAATCCCCAATCGGAAAGGTTAAAAGGAGGATTAGCCATAATATAGTCTGCCCTCAATGTTGGATGGCGATCATCTAGGAATGTATCTGCAGCATAGGTTCCAAGATCTGGTTCAATTCCACGAATAGCCAGATTCATCTGTGCCATCTTCCATGTAGTAGGATTTGAATCCTGACCATAGATAGAAATGTTGCTGATGTTACCACTGTGATTCTCTATAAATTTTGCAGATTGAACAAACATACCACCTGATCCACAACAAGGATCATATACTCTACCCTTAAAAGGTTTCAATACTTCCACCAAAGTACGCACTACACATGACGGTGTGAAAAATTCGCCACCACGCTTGCCTTCTTGTTCAGCAAACATAGAAAGGCAATACTCATAGGTACGACCCAAAATATCCTTTTCGCTACCATGTTCGATCATCTGGATATTAGTAAATAAATCTACCACATCTCCTAATCTTCGTTTGTCCAATTCCGGACGTGCAAAATTCTTAGGGAGAATATCTTTTAATCGTTTATTCTCTTTTTCAATAGCCCGCATAGCATTATCAATAACCGTACCGATTTCCGGGGTATGTGCTTTTGCAGCTATCTCACTCCAACGTGCACCTGCAGGTACAAAGAAAATGCCTTCAGAAGTATATTCATCGATATCTTCCTCGAATCCGTCGCCTTCTTCAACAAGTTCTTGGTACTTATCATCAAATCTGTCTGAAATATACTTTAGAAAAATCAATCCCAGAACTACATTCTTATATTCTGATGCATCCATGTTTCCACGGAGCACACAAGCCGCATCCCATATTTGTTTTTCAAATCCAATATTGGCTGTATTTTTATCCGCCATTTTAGCTCTCCTCCTCTGATGATTCATCTGGGACTATTTCCGCAATATCAGCAATATCACACTTGAGATACTCGCATATCTTTACGAGCACATCTGTAGTAATGTTAGCCCCCTTACCAAGCTTTGCTACAGATGCAGAACTAATTCCCGCTTTCTTCGCAAACTCTGTTTTCTTCATATCTAATTCTACAAGTTTCACCCATAATTTTTTATACGATAGTTTCATTTTGTCTCCTTTGTGAGGTTTCCCTCTAGCTTGGCATAATCCATGATCAGCCACGATCAAAACTCAAGAATCCAATTTTACTATTATGGATTCATACTTAACAGCAGGTCTCAAAATATTTTTTAAAGTATAACACATATTTTTCACGTTTTTCAATCTTCTGCAAGCTATCGTTTATAAATTATTTACGAACGCAAATAAATTCTTTGTTTTTCCGGAAGATAAAACATCTGTCCCATACATGTCTTTAAACTGTCTGACCTAACCGGAAGCTCACACGTGACCACAAAGTGCGTAGTATAAATAAGATTGTCTCTGGGCTAGAACGTGATAGCATTCTCCCCAGTACAAGAGGAAAAAGATGGCACACAAACACCATCAACAAAATTCTTTGAAACGAAAAATACATCGGCGATACTTTGCTCCAGAAAACCTACAACACCAACATTCTTAACAATACCCTAATTAAGAATAACGATCTTGTCCTACAATATTATATAAAAGACAATCATTAAGCCATTATTCCAAAGGGCATTTATCCATAAGTACCAGAAGAACTCGGACTCAATCAATAAACTTCTCGAAAATAAGTCCATGCATCCAGCACAGTTACAACAGAACATCGCAAGAGTCAGCTAAATGACTCAGCAAAATACCGCTGATAGCATTGATAAGAAGCGTCAGGAGTTCCCGGGAGCATTAAGCAACAACCTACACGCTTTGAGTTCTTCGACGACACTATGGTAAAATGCTGGCTTGAGTGAATCATCGTCTGGAATGACCACTTCACTGTGGAACTTAAGTCCGGACTGAAAATTGAGATTGAAGGATAATACTTGCAAATGCATGAAACCCTCTCGACCTTAGTTGGCCGGGAGGGTTCCCTTTGTTATTTGCCACCTCTGTGATATGGCGCTTTATCTTTCCATACAACACCGTTTTTCGTATGATAGCGTTGTTTATGACCCGTTACATCGTTCTCGCTTGGTAAAGACCTGCTTGTTGTTTCTACTATATTTGCTACCTTCTCTGCGACTGATGAATTTGAAGAAGTAGATGCTGTGCTATGCGTACTTCCAGAACCTCTACCTTTGATGGAAGATACTGCTTTCGCCACACCACCAATTGCTAATCCAGCTATTTCAAGTGCCTCGACTGGGTGCTCGACAATAAATCTTCCGACTGATTTTAGTCCTTTAACAAAAGCATTTTTTGCTTTTTTAGAAGTCTCAATCTGTACTTTATGAGTCTTTGGTGTTTCAGGTTTACTGTACGTTTTTCTACTTGTTTCTGTAGATTGTTTCAAGGTCTCCTCAGCCTTACTAAAATTCTCTTTTTCTTCAATAACTATTTCCTGTATAGTCGAATCATCCGTTAAAGAAATAATAGGTTCCGACAGTTGAATTATCTCACACGGAATGAATGGCCCGTCACCAAAATCAAACTTTTCTTTTGTGATCGGATTATAATACCAGTTCGTTGGATTTTGCCAATTGCCGTCATGTGCCTCTAAATGTTCTGCTCTTGTAAGGAATTGTATATTTCCGGCTTCACCCTGATATTCAGGATACATTTCGGCACTCTTCATATGCTGCCCTTCAAAAGCTTTGCCATTTTCATCATAAGATCGCCCTTTTTCAAGAATGTCCTTTTGCTGCTCCAGCGTCCACTCTCTTGTGCCTTTACCTTCTTGTACAAGTTCAAGTTCCTTATTCCATGCTTCACGAACTGCTTTGTTTCGTTCTACAAAACTACTCTTTGCCATAGAATCACTCTCCTATGCCAAGTAGTTCGTATAAATCATTTAGGAAAGCTACAAAGTCCGGATATACCAATTCTTCATCAATTTCTCCAATTTTCTGATTGTATATAGAAATTGTTTCTTCTGCCTTTTTGCATAGAATTGGGTCTCCTGAAGCAAATGCACCTATAACAATATAGTCATCACTCGGTCTTGAATTATCATTTACATCTATAAGGGGCTTATGCTCAATTCCATATAGCTGAACACCTGCCGGAAGAAACAGCTCTCCTCCGTCAGAAAACAACATCCATTCTTTGTACTTTGATGGAAGTGTAATTTCTTTTTCTTTTTCAAATGCCAGTATCTTTTCTTCAGTTGTTTCATCAAAGAAATTCATCTTTCCTTGCTCTTTAAACTTATCTACTATTGCTTTTAATTCTTCTGAAATCATAGTTCATCCTCCAGTTTATATTTTTTCAAAATTGTTAGGAACATCTTCTAATCCCCACAAAAAAGGTTCTTCCTTAATGTCTCGTCCCATTAAACAATCCTTCAAATTCGGATTTATATTTATGCTATTTATATCGAAAACAGCCGGTTCGCCTACTTTGATATTTGCTTTAAGATTAACATCGTAACCATCTTTATCAAAGTTATTAGTAACCAATACTAAATTATGGCCTCCCAAGCATTTGACCTCGTCTGATGAATTGCAAGATTCATATCTTATTCCATCGAAATCACGGTCATTCAATACCCATTGTAACAACAGTTGCGGAATTGTATATTCTTCAACAAATCTGCTCCCCGGATGCTCAACTACTATTGAACAAGCAGCTCTTAATGGATATGTACATATATACTTAAGTAGATATTTTCTTACTTGTTCTACGTCTTCTTCATTATGAAACCAGCAGAAGAAACTGTGCATAAGTGGCATTAACTTTTCTGAAAAGTCGATAAACTTCATGTAATTATCCTCACTCTGAGGAATGTCAAATCTTGATAAAGCAAATTTTTCAGGCTTTCCACATTCATACCAACATAATTCTGCTTGAGAAGCAAGGTATAAACACGGATGCCCCGGCATACTATATCGCTCAGTACCCACTAAATAGTTTTTATTGAATGGAATATGGAACAACTCTTTTCTGTTCAATGTAAAAGGATTATTGTCATTTACTGAACGTATTCTAAAATAGGCTTCTTGACGATAAGCGCCAGAATACCTCTGCATAAGTTGCGGTTTCATATTTTCGAATACTTCAAAGGCTTTTTGCGAAGCTAGAACAATCCTACCCTTATTATATAATTCCAATACTTCAATTAGCAGACTTGCATTTTTCTCTATAGTATCTATCTGCTCAGAAACCATTTTGCACATTTCCGCTCCTACCAGCTGATTATCCTTTGGTGATAAAGCCGCTTTTACATCAGAAATATACTCTGAATAATTATCTCGAAGAAAATCTACACTTGATTTATTTCCACGATTCAAATGACATCTATACTTTTCAAGAAGACATAGTAGCTTGTCCATTTATATCACCTTCCTTAACATCTATTCCACTGTCCGAAAATGCCCTTAGTATCGTATCGAGTTGCCGAATTTGTTGTCGGCTATTTTCACTTTTCAAAAACCACTCCAAAATCCCTGACATCTAATCCAATCACTCAATTTGCGTTATCTAATCCGAGGTCACAACCTGACACACATTTTGCAGTAGATATGTTTCCATATAAGAAAACCGAGTCTTTTCAGAGGTCGGGCTTCCAATCCCAACTTCCGAAAAAGCCCGGAAATACGCCACTTTCTGGCTGTTATTTATCTTTTCGTGACAAGGTTCAAGGAAGTTCTGCTCTCGCTCCGCTCGCCAGAACAACTGCGTTTCTAAGTTCAGACTGCGTGCGTTGCACTTGTCTTCTCTAAGAAAACGCAAGTTTCAACATGCCCGGTATTCACAAACTGATCCACCGCACATGCCTTTTTCACATAATATCCATGCTCCTGCAAGGTCACAAGATCTCTTGCGAGGGAGGTTGGCTTGCAGCTGATATAGACGATCTCATCTACACCGTAGTTGATGATCTTAAGGAGCGCCTTTGGATTGATGCCATCTCTCGGTGGATCGAGGATGATGAGATCCGGTTTTTCCTCGATGGTGTCGATGACCTTTAAGACATCGCCTGCGATGAATTCGCAGTTATCAAGTCCGTTGCTTTTTGCATTTTCTCTTGCAGCTTCGACTGCTTCTTCCACAATCTCTACGCCGATAACCTTGGAGGCAACCGGTGATAACATCTGGGCGATCGTTCCGGTTCCGCTGTATAAGTCGAAGATCAGCTTGTCCTTGGTATCTCCGGCATATTCACGGGCTTTGCTGTACAGTCGTTCCGCACTCTTTGTATTTGTCTGGAAAAATGAGAACGGCGAGATCTGGAAATGCAGTCCCAGCACCTCTTCCTCGATATAATCTCTTCCGTATAACAGCGTTACCTTCTCCGGCACAACAGCATCCGCCAGAGAATCATTTGCCGTATGGAGAATACCAACGATCGTTCCGTCAAGCGGAAGTGCCAGAAGCCCTTCTACATATGCATTCAGATCCAGATTCTCTAATCCGTCCGTGCTGGTTACAAGATTTACCAGAAGTCCGCCATTTGTCTTGGACTGGCGAAGCACCAGATGACGAAGCAGTCCTACATGCTGCATTTTCTTATGATAAGACAGTCCATGCGCCCTTGCGAATTCCATCGTATAAGAAACGATCCTGTTATAATCTTCGCTTACGATCACGCAGTTGCAGACAGGAACGATGTCGTACATGCTGTTCTTCTTATGAAGCCCCAGCACCAGCGGGCCATCCTTATATTCGTCGCCAAATGAATACTCCATCTTATTCCGGTAAGCAGTTGTAACAGGCGAGCCGATGATACCCTCCCAGTCATATGGATGTGCCTCTGAATCGATCACACCGTCTAACAGCTTCTTCACCTGTCCTGCCTTTAATTCCAACTGATGCTCATAGCTCATGGTCTGGTATGCACAGCCGCCGCAAATGCCAAACTGTGGACATGGTGGTACTGCATCTTCGATCTCGGAGCGTTCCAGCACATCCAACAGACGTGCTTCTGCCTTATCCTTCCGCACCTTGGATACCATACAGGACACCTTTTGTCCGGGCAGTGCTCCCTTCACGATCACTTTTTTGCCATCCAGTTCAAAGCTTCCCTTATTTGGGAAATCATAGTCTTTTATAACACCTTCTATAATCTCTCGTTTCTTCACAGCCGACCTCTTTCTTGTCTCTAATAATCTCTACTCTTCCCGGTCGCCCCACATATCTTCAAATATGCTGCGCATCCGACGTTTCGGTTTCAGTTCATTTTCCGCAAAAAATGGTGTTCCATGCTGGTCAAATTCCAGCAGCATGTATTTACCATTCATGCCATCACGCGGATATGCCAGACTGCCCGGATTTACGATATAAGCACCGCCATATCGTTCCAGATTCTGGACATGCGTGTGTCCATACATCACAATATCGTAACCATCATATTTGACCAACTCCTGTAAGTAGTCTGTTCCGTAATGTACATTGTATCTGTGTCCATGTGTAATGAACACTTTATACCGACCGATCATGAATTCCTCCTGCATCGGAAGATCAGAGGTCCAGTCATTATTCCCGGCAACCATGTGGATCGGGCAGGTTACATTGTCATAAATATATTCTTCATCTCCGCAGACATCCCCCAGATGGATAAACATATCGATGTCTCCCACCGTATCTAAGACATCCCGGATCGTATTGGTTCTTCCATGTGTATCACTAATTATCAGTATTCTCATTTATAACTTCCTTTATCAAACGAAGTGCATTTCCTCTGTGGCTGATCGTATTCTTTTCTTCCGGTGACAGCTCTGCTGTGGACTTGCCATACTCCGGCAGGAAGAAAATAGGATCATAGCCAAATCCATTCTCGCCGCGTTCTTCGTATCCAATGATTCCTTCAATCGTGCCACGTCTGGTAATGGTCTTTCCATCCGGGAATGCAGCCGCGATCGCACATACGAATCTTGCAGTACGCTTCTCATCCGGAACACCGGCAAGCTTGTCAATGATTGCTTTATTCTTGATCCGGTATGAGGTGTCTTCCCCCATAAATCTTGCAGAGTAGATTCCAGGTGCTTTATCGAGATAGTCTACCTCCAGACCGGAATCGTCCGCAAGCACCAGACAATTTGTCATCTTACGGATCGCCTCTGCCTTGATGATGGCATTTTCTTCAAATGTTTTTCCATCTTCTACGATGTCAGCCTGAATTCCGGCTTCCTTCATCGACAGAATCTCATATCCACAATCCGCAAGGATCATGCGGATTTCTTTCATCTTATTCTCATTACCCGTAGCAAAAATCAATTTCTTCATCTTGTCTTCTCCTTTTCTATTCAATCCCCCACATCCGTGAAGGCTTTCAAACAGACATTACAGTCATTCTCCTGCTCCGCACTCGACCACTTCGTGCCATACAGGCTGATATAGCCCTCGCCATCCGTGATATCGAAGTTCGCCGTTTTCTCATCATTATTATATTCGATTGCGATCGGCATCGTGGAATCCTGTGTGTTCACATGCACAACCACCGCAAATTTCCGATCATCCGGAAGCGGTACTGCCTCATTTAGATTGATCGTATAATAACCCTCGTACTGCATTTCACCGGATGCCACCTTTGTCCGCTGCTGCAAGTCGGATACATCGGTAAAATCCGTCACAACATACACATCATATGTCGTTTTCGGGCCTGTCGCATAGAAAGAAACTGCCTTTAATGTCTCGTTCTTTCCAGCCGTATAGACATTTGCAAAATAGGCCTCCGGCCTGTCGTCAAATCCCATCGTTCCGACCTCGCCCATCAGATCTGACTGATAGATCTTGTCGTAGTTGTCACTATTTCCAAGCTTCGTATATACTACGCTATTCATACCGATATTGGTATCATAATAAGAGATATAAAAGAATCCCTCGTCACCAAAATCCTGCCCCCAGCTGTTCTTGCAGATAAATGCGCCGTCTCCCGCCGGTTCTGTATTAAAATATTCCTTCGGATAGTTGTCATCCCAGCCAACGATCACCACGTCATGATTCGGCGTCTGATCTCCATCATAATAATAGGAACTGCGGTTTCTGTTATAGTAATAAGAACTACTCGTTGCATTCTTCATATCACAGTAAATAACCGTTTCCACACCGCCATATTTGTATACGGATGATTTGATCGCCTCGTAATTCTTGTCCTTCAGGATGATGGCTTCTTCCAGATGCTTTACCGCCGACAATCCATTTACCGTCTGGTTATCACCATACGGATCATCTTCCTCAAGCACCGGTCCCTGCCATGCCGCAAGATAAGCTATACTCATATAATATTCGCCACCGTCAAATGGGCTGACATTAAAGCTGTTATTCATTGCCATATGATCAACAGAAAATACCAGATTTTCAGCCGGACGGATCGTACTTTCCAGTGCTGCAAGTGATGCAAATGCCCAGCAGGTTCCATAGATACCCTGATCTCTTACAAGAGATACACGATCATGTTCTCTCATGTCATATGCAGCCGGAAGCTTTTCTTCCTCGGCAATCTTTTTTAACACCGCAGCATTTGTCTCCAGATTGATGTTACAGCTGTAGTTTAATGCCTCGCAGATCTCATTCACCGGCACATAGATGATATCATCCTTTTTCTCCGGCTTGTCGATTGCCTGTATTGCATTTCCATTGATATTTACCACATCCGAATCACCATAAACTTTAACAAGGCTGTCACCTTTTGCCAGTGTGATCGTTCCGTTTTCATATACATTTACCAGACAATCCAGTTTATCGGTAAATGCTGCGATTGGGATCATCAACTGTAACCGATCACTGAAATATGCCTGATATTCAGCCTCTGTGATCTTATTGTCATTGATATATAACGTAACACCCTTTTCATTTGCACTTGTTACGATCTCTTTCATCATTGCCTCGGCCGCAGCCTCCGAACCGTCGGTCTTTTCCACGCTCACATCCGGATGCCGGAAGAAGCCCAGATAAAGCAATACACTCAAGATTGCAACTGCTACCGCTATCAAAAACTTTTTCAATTTGGTCTCACTTTCTCTTTGGCGGCTTTGGTCCCATGAACTGATAGAAATATGATTTGATCATACCATTGTAGATCTTACGATTCTTATCCGCCTTTCTTCCTATATATTTCTCCGCCTCACTGTATGACGTGATCAGGAACATCGACCAGTCATCCAGTCGTCTGAAGCTTTCCCCGATCGTCTTATATAATTCAGGAAGATCCTCCCGATCCTCGAGACGTTCACCATATGGCGGATTCGTGATGATAAATCCATATTTTTTCGGGTGCCTGAGATCCTTTACATCTCTCTGCTGAAAATGGATATGTGCATCCACTCCCGCTGCTCTGGCATTCTCCATCGCACACTTCACCATTTCATTATCCAGATCGTAGCCCTGAATATTCATCTTCACATCATGGTCGATCATGTCATTTGCTTCATCGATCGCATTGTACCACATCTTCTTATCTCCGACCTTCGCCCACTCAGAAGCCAAAAAGTCTCTGTCAATTCCCGGTGCGATCCTTGCTCCGATCATAGCTGCCTCGATCGGAAATGTTCCGCTTCCACAGAATGGGTCAACCAGTACACGATCCTTATTCCATGGTGTAAGCATGATCAGTGCCGACGCCAGAGTTTCCGATATCGGTGCTTTGCCAACCAGTTTCCTATAGCCACGCTTATGAAGGGATATTCCTGATGTATCAAGTCCTATCGTAACAATATCCTTAAATATAAATACACGAACCGGATATTCTGCTCCATCTTCCGTGAACCATGATACATGGTAGGTCTGTTTCAAACGTTCTACCATAGCTTTCTTCACGATAGACTGGATATCAGATGGGCTGAACAGTGCGCTCTTATTTGATGTAGCCTTGGATACCCAGAATTTTGCATCACGGGTCAGATACCGCTCCCATGGAATACTCTTGGTTCCTTCAAATAATTCATCAAATGTTACAGCCTTAAAGCTTCCGCACTTGATCATGATACGTTCAGCTGTACGAATAAACATATTTGCTCTTGCAACCGCATCTTCTTCTCCTGCAAATGTAATTCTTCCGTCTTCTACCTGAACGATCTCATATCCAAGATCCAGGATTTCTTTTTTCAATACTGACTCCAATCCAAAATGACATGGAGCGATCAATTCGATTCTGCTCATATGCTTCCTTTCAATCACAAGTGCCAGATTCAGACATTTCTGTCCAAATCCAGCACTCCTTTTCTCTTATATCTTTGTTTCTGATTTTATTTTCTGCGTTTATTTATAACAACGATTCCGGCAAGCCCCAGTGAAATGATCATACCTGCAACTGCTGTCTTCATAGCAAAATCATCTCCTGTCTTTACTCCGGTGTTCTTCTGGTCATCCGGCTTATCGGCATCTGTTTTCTCTGTTGTTTGGTCCTCCGTTGATACAACTTCTTCGGATTCTGTTGTCACATCTTCCGTTTCATCCTGAGTATCATCCGTTGACTCTGTCGTTACATCTTCCGTTGTATCATCGGTACTATCTTCTGTCGTAGTTGTAGCTTCCGTTGTATCCTCTGTCGTTGCATCTGTAGAAGCTTCCGTTGTCACGTCTTCTGTTGTCACATCTTCTGTTGTTCCACCATCCGGAACAGACATTTTAACCGTTACTTTTGTTGCTCCCGATGCATAATAATTTGCTGTTTCCTTATATCTGACGTAATAATCACCGGCAGAAATGCCTGTGATCGTATTTGCTGTGATCGGCTTCCATACATTCTGGTCAACGGAATATTCCATGGATACATCAACATTTTTAATGGAACCGTCCTTTTTCCCTTTTGCACTTTCATTTTCTGTCGTAAGACCGGTTGGTGCTGTCTGTGGTGCTTTATCGATCGTATAATTCTTTACGGTTTCTCCGTGATAAGTCTTACCCTTTGCTGTTATTTTTACGCTTGCTGTTCCTGCATTGATATTATCTGTAAATGTACAGGTATAATCCGTTCCTTCTGTCAGATCTCTTCCATCGTATGTGACAGTCACTGTTGGCTCTTTTGCTTTTCCATCATATACATAAGAAGTCGGGGCAATGGATACAGAAACTGTCGCATCTGTCAGCCGGCGGTAACGAAGCTCTACGCTTCTCGCCTTTGTGCCTGTTTCATCTAATATCGTATTATAGGAATTCGGCTGTCCATCCAATGTGTATCCGGCCGGAAGAAATTCCTCAATACCGCCCACAGCTTCATCTAATGAAAGCAACCCATAATTGCTTAGTCCGCTTGGCGAATTTGTAATCTTATAAACAGATGTCTGATCCATCTGCAGCTTTTCAAGCCACCATTCTGTAAATGCTGCACCATCATGTTGCTGTTCTATATTACTGTTTACCAGTTTAATGCCACCCTTTGCATACCATCCAAGCTGCGTAAGATCTGCTCTCACATTTTCAAATGTTAATGTATGTTCATTCCCTGTCGCTGCATTCCTGATATAGCCACTATATTCTCCATTTTCTATCACAAGCGAACCCATGATATCGAAATGAACAGCCTTTAACTCCTTCTTATTCAGATCAATCGTAAGATTCTTATTCCCCGCATCAATATATGTTGATGTACTCTCACAATTATATAGAAGCTTCAGTATATCACCGTTTCCGGCAGCCGCCGCTGCATCTTCCAGTTTAGAATAAGTGCCCTTTGCTGTTCCACTTGCATCCTCTACCTCGATGCATTCTACCGGATCATTACAATCCACACAGGCTCCATCCTTCACCTGTGAATGTTCACATGCCGCCTGTGTCTCTGCCAGTCCATTTGCCCCTGCAAATGCTGCTACTGCAAAAAAACCTGCCGCAATGATCGTTCCTAAAATTCTTTTTCTCATTTACCCTATATCCTTTCTTTTCTAAAAAAATAAGTACCTCCGGAATATCCTGTGATACCCGCCAATTACCCTGTCCATATTATACATACTTCCCCCTGCCACCACAAGTAAATTAAACAAAAAAATCCCGGTCATGCACTTCCTTAACAGGTTCTGTCATGTCCGGGATCGATCTATTCTGTTATTCTCATTTTCAAACCACATTTTCTTCTCTTTCATAATGGCTAGTTACACCCTCTGTCAGCGGTTTTTCGTCAATGCTCCTTTATACTGTACGATTCCCCCAACGGTATTGATCACCTTATATCCTGCCTGCGACAGCAGTCTCGCTGCCAGTGCACTGCCGCCTCCATACTGACAATATGTGAGCAGCACTTTATTTTTAGGAAGATTATAATTACCATACTGGATATCCGACAATGGTACATTGACTGCCATCGGTATGTGTCCTCTCAGGAATTCTTCTTCGGTACGAACGTCCACGATCACCCCGCCATAGCGGACTGCTTCCTGCATGATATCGCGGACCGGTATGTTGTGAAATCTCATCATTTCACCCCCTGGCAAATGTTCCTGCTATATGGATTCCTATATATTCATCATATGTATCTTCCATCAAAACGTGCGGCATATTCAGCGTTTCTGCCACAATTCCCGTCTTATTTCCGCCCTTGTCCGTTGTACCCTGTCATGCCATAATCCGTACCAGTGCCATTCGACGTATAACTCTGTGAATAATTCTGTGATCCGGGATTCTCCTGCTGCCGATATGGATTAACTCCAGTTTGCGGATATTGATTAACTCCAGTTTGCGGATATTGATTCATCCCCTGCGCATAGCCATTACCCGGATACTGGTTCATCTCCTGCACATAGCCATTACCCGGATACTGATTCATCCCCTGTGTATAACCACCATTGTATGGGTTGTAATTTGTATTCTGCATATATCCTCCGGCCTGACCATATGCATCACCACCCGGATAGCCCGGATAACCCGCCCGGTAATCCGGTTGATCTGGATAATAATATCCTCTGCCCGGTCTGCGAAAATCCATCCGGTACATCCCATAATCTGCAGTCTCCGGTCTGCCGTCAATTCTGCGGTCATGCGCTGAACAGTAAAAGATCAGAAAAATTGAAAGTACATACATCACTCCAAGGATCAGGAATACCCATGCCTCCGAAATATATCCATACGATGCCGCCATCACAAGATAGTCATATAAGCCATGAATAAATACCGGCACGATATATGCCCATGCCATAAATCCAACCATCCCCGCGCGGTCACCTGCATATGCCGCTTCTCTTCCCTTCGCATAAAGTGCACCCATGATAACACCTACCGTACAATGAAGTGGAATAGCGGTAAATGCCCGGAGGATGCCCGTTCCGATTCCGCCGGAAGCAACATATAAGATATTTTCCAATATAGCAAAGCCAAGCGATGCACAGACCATATAAATAACTCCATCATAGCTGTGCTGAAATTCTCTGCTTTTCCATGTAGTGCAGACCGTTACGAGATATTTTCCAAGCTCCTCCACAATTCCGATCACCAGAAAGCAAAGCACCAGCAGCATCGTCTGATGATCCGTATCTGTCTGTGTAACGATTAACTGCCCGATAAATTCTGCGATCACTGCCGGAATGATCGTACCTGCACCAAGTGCCAGAAGCAATACCATTAATTTGACCGGCGGCTTCTCTTTCCGGTCTCTCATATATATAAAACCCAGCAGGATCAATGCCGGCAAGACTGCTATTATGATCAATATTCGACTCATATGTCCTCCCATTATCCTGATCCGATGTCTGTGATCACAACCATCGAATCTTTTCAACGTAATATGACTTGTTTAAAATTATACCACCCGGCAATAAAAAACTCTACTTACAGGTCTTATTTTACATATAAAATATGGGAGACGCAAAGCTTACGTCTCCCATAGCATTTATTCATATTTTTTTGAGGAAAATATATGACAATAATTATTTTACATTGAAGGCTTTCATCCCCGGATATACGGCTGAAGCACCGAGCTCTTCTTCAATTCTTAAGAGCTGATTGTACTTAGCTACACGCTCGGATCTGGATGGTGCGCCGGTCTTGATCTGGCAAGTATTTAAAGCAACTGCAAGATCTGCGATCGTTGTATCTGCTGTCTCACCGGATCTGTGCGATGAGATAGCTGTGTATCCAGCCTTGTGAGCCATCTTGATTGCTTCCAGTGTCTCTGATACAGAACCGATCTGGTTTAACTTGATCAGGATACTGTTACCACAGCCAAGTTCGATACCCTTTGCAAGTCTCTCTGTATTTGTAACGAAAAGGTCGTCACCAACTAACTGAACCTTGTCGCCAAGCTCTGCTGTAAGCTTCTTCCAGCCTTCCCAGTCTTCTTCGTCCAGACCATCTTCGATGGAGATGATCGGGTACTTCTCAACCAGTCTCTTCCAATGAGCGATCAGTTTCTCTGATGTATATACTGTACCGGTCTTTGGCAGTTTGTACTCGCCGACCTTGCCTGTCTTCCACTCGGATGAAGCTGCATCCATAGCGATCTTGAAATCCTTACCCGGTTCATATCCGGCTTTCTTTACTGCTTCGAGAATTGTCTCGATTGCTTCTTCATCAGATGCAAGTGCAGGTGCAAATCCACCTTCATCACCAACTGATGTAGCAAGTCCTCTTTCCTTTAAGATTGCCTGAAGTGCATGGAATACTTCTGCACACCATCTGAGACACTCTTTGAATGAAGGAGCACCAACCGGCATGATCATGAACTCCTGAACATCCAGACCGGATGATAATGCATGACATCCACCATTGATAATGTTCATCATAGGAACCGGAAGTCTGTTTCCGCTTACACCACCTAAGAAACGATATAAAGGTACATCCAGTGAAATAGCTGCTGCTCTTGCAGCTGCGATTGATACAGCAAGGATTGCATTTGCACCCAGATTTGACTTGTCCTTTGTTCCGTCTGCCTGGATCATTGCCTGATCTACCGCATATGTATCAGATGCGTCCATTCCAACTAATACGTCATTAATTGTTGTGTTGATATTTTCAACAGCTTTCCGAACGCCCTTACCGCCAAAACGATTCTTATCGCCATCACGAAGCTCTAATGCTTCAAACTCACCTGTTGATGCACCACTTGGAGCTGCTCCACGTCCAACAGTACCATCTGCAAGAATAACTTCTGCTTCTACTGTAGGATTTCCTCTTGAGTCAATAATCTCTCGTCCAATTACTTTTTCGATTTCTAAATAATTCATCATTATCCAATTCCTCTATTCACAAGATTTTAGTTAGTTTTTTCTAACCAACTAAAAAATAGCATGTTATAACCTCTGTCGTCAACAAAAATACGTCGAATTAATTGAGAATTTCTATCACATATTTCGCTTGATTTTTACAAGAACACACCGTATAATGCAGCCATGAGTTAGATGTGTCTAACCATTGCATGAACGGTTCTGAAATGACACATACTAATACTGTCGCATTTGATAATTTAATGTTACAGGAGTTTCAGATTATGTTTGAAGAATATTTGATCACACATTGTTCGCCTACATTGGCGTCCTTAAAACCTGCCAGCCTGTTTCTTTATCGTTTTTCTTCCGGAGAAGAATTATACGAAAGTGTGGCTGTCTGGGATGCACAATTTCAGAAAAAAGGGATCCGGATCACGATCCTGCGGGAAAATGCTGAAACTGCCCTGATCTATGTCTACAGACCGGATGCTATGGTTCGCGAATTATCAAGACCGGAGATCCTCTCTTTTCTTGTAAGCACAGGATATCAGGCAGGAACGATCGATCAAATGCTTGAACAGCTTCGTACACGTCTTCATGGTTCGGAAGAGTTTCCGCATGAGATCGGTGTCTTCCTTGGCTACCCGTTAAATGATGTTCTCGGATTTATCAAATACCACGGGAGCAACTGCAAGGGCATGGGCGACTGGAAGGTATACGGAGATCTGGGTGAGGCCCAGAAAACATTTGCTAAATTTAAAAAATGCCGTGAAATCTATGCAAATCTCTGGCATCAGGGACGAACCATCTGGCAGTTGACGGTTGCTGCATAATTATTGCATCTGCATAACAAAATAAGTATTTATGCAAATGACGTTCACATAACAAAATGAATATAGGGGATTCCCGTAAGCATTTTCGTGCGGAGATCTCTAAATATAAAATACATGAATTATAAGGAGGAACCTACTATGAGTAAGGTTGCAGTTGTATATTGGAGTGGCACAGGTAATACAGCATTAATGGCACAGGCTGTTGCAGAAGGTGCCAAAGCAAAAGGTGCAGAATGTGATCTTTTAACATCCGCAGAATTTACTGCAGATATGGTAGATAACTATGATGCGATCGCATTTGGCTGCCCTGCTATGGGTGCTGAAGTCTTAGAAGAAAGCGAGTTTGAGCCAATGTTCGCTGAATGTGAACCGGCATTAAACGGTAAGAAGATTGCCATCTTCGGTTCATATGGCTGGGGAAGCGGCGAATGGATGGATACATGGGAAGCTCAGTGCCAGGCTGACGGTGCTGTATTTGCAGCAGCTCCACTGATCTGCCATGAAACACCGGATGAAGCAGGTCTTGCTGATTGTACTGCACTTGGCGAAGCACTTGTTTAATAAATAATAATACACATCTCTAAACACAACCAAAACACAGGAATCTGCCATGTGGCAGTCCTTCCGCTTGTACATTATCGTACAATCCAAAAAATGCTCTGGCAAACCACACCTCTGCCAGAGCATTTGTTTTTTTATAGTTTCTGTTTTATATATGTTCTATTTCTGACTCTTCTTTAATGTTGCGACAACCTTACCTTTTACATTGATGATCTTTACAGTTCCATCTTCATAGCTTGCTTTTTGATTGCTTTCCGCAAACATGATATATCCCGGACATGCTGCCAGAACGTATACCTTCTTCTTGGATGACTGGTAGATCTTTTTCTTGGAAGTTCTGCCCGTACTCTTTCCATAATAAGAATCTCCAAATTTATAAATGGAATTTGAGCTTTTTCCGTTTTTGATCAAAGTACCATACTGATATCCCCTGACGGTCAGACTCTCATTATACTGCATATCATCAAAAGCTCTGACAAATGCATTGCAAACCGTTTTATTTCCTGCCGGGTATTTCTTTTTATGCTTATATTTTGTGTCAACGGAATAGGATTCTGTCACATACGGAAATACACTGTAGAAATATTTGCCCTTATAATAGAATACCGTTCCATTTGCACCATCTTTTACCCTCATGTGACACTTCTTATCAGTTCCGTCCAGTTTCATTGAGCATAAACCAGAATGACCATAATAAAGTCGGTTGTTTTTCATAAAACCAAGTCTTCCATTTTTACAGATCTGTTTTGGCTTTGAACTTCCATCAGCCTTGATCTTATAGATACTCATCTGGCTGTCCTGATAAAGGTTGTAATACAGATATCCTTTGTGTACCAAAACTCCACTGACAACGGCGCTCTTTACAACATACTTTGCAGTCTGTTTTTTCATATTATACGCAAGTACACCCTTTGAGGTTTCTATGTAGAGATAGTCACCTGCATGATACAGTTCTCTCGCTGATACATGCTTTACGGTTGATGCTGCTTCCAGTTCTGCCGTCTGCTCCGTCTCAACGTCTGTTGCTGCCAGACTTACATTGGAACCTGTCACATTCATTACTCCACACAGTACAAATGCGATCATTGCCAATACTACTTTTTTTAAATGTCTTTTCATTCATTTTCCTCCTGATTTTTTATTCCTTCCTTCTGCAGATTTTGCAGATACCTGTATTATATCACTGCATATAAAAAATAAATATATAAATTTGTCATGCATGACAGTTTATCCGTCATGGTCTGCATTGTCCATATAAAAAACATCTGCTGATCCATAAACTATATAAAGTCCATACATCAGCAGATGCTTTGTTTTCTTTCACTATATTATATCGTGAGACTTTCTTTATATACAGATCTTGTATTTATATCGCTCCATGCTCCCGGAGAAGTTTCTCGACATCGGTTCCTTCTACCGCCTTTAAAAGTTCCTTCATTGCGATCTTCTCTTTCAGTCCAAGCTTCATATCCGTGATCTTTCTGCCATCACGGATCGCTACGGTCGCATTTAACAGATCCCGTACATCATAGACACTGCCCCAGACCTCAGGCACACCACGATCGATATTCAACAGAGTATATACTGCCTCCATACCGGTACGGATCGAATACTCGGTCGTAAATATCGTATCTCTTGCTGTCTCTGCAAACTGTCCAAGAAATGCAAAGTTTACCGCGCCCTCCGGTACAACATCCGGGCGGTCACCTTTCTCACGCGGCATGAAAAATGCTGTAATATACGGCATCATAACCGGCACTGTGTTTGCGCTGTGCTCAGCAAGCTCCGGTATTTTCTCCTCCGGTACTCCGATATGGTAGAGCCATTCTTCGCAGATCTCCTTACCGGTACATTCCCGCATGGTCTTCTTTACATAATCACCCGGTTTATTCGAGAATAAGGCATATACCCATACAAGCACCTGACCCTTTGGCTGATTACGAAACTGTGGCTGGCGATTGATCGTCCAGGAGAGCAGCCATTCGGAATCTCTTGCAGTCACGATACCACCTGTAACTACCTTGCCGGAAAGTGGATCCCTCTTGCATATATTCTTAATATACGGAAGGATCTTTTCATCCAAAGTCGTTACCGTTGCACTCATCCAGTTTGACTGCTCCGGATCGTAACAGAATTTGTCCGGATGTCCGAAGGATGGATCCTGTGCAGCGATCTTCCGCCACATATCCCATCCGCCGCCTTCGCGGATCTCGGTCTTGAACTCAGCCGGCTTGTTCTGGCTTCCGTATGAAGAATTCTCCACGCAGCCGCCATTTGTGATAAATACCAGATCATTCTCGGTCAGGTCGATCGCATCTGCTTCACCGTCACGGATAATATCAATCTTCTTTGCCAGCTTTCTTCCTGCTTCGATCTCGAATTCCACATTTATAACCTTGGTATTATAATGGAACACCACACCGAATGATTCCAGATATTTTACCATCGGAAGAATCATGGACTCATACTGGTTATATTTGGTAAAACGAAGTGCCGTGAAATCCGGCAGTCCTCCGACATGATGGATAAAACGCTTAATATAGAGCTTCATCTCAAGTGCAGAATGCCAGTTCTCAAATGCAAACATCGTCCGCCAGTACATCCAGAAGTTAGAGTTGAGCACTTCTTCATCAAAATACTCATCGATCCGTTTATTATATAATTCTTCATCCGGGGTAAAGAACAGCTTCATGATCTCCATTGCACCCTTATCGGATAATCCGAATTTCTTATCGGTATGTGCATCCTGTCCCTGATTCTCAGTTGCCCGACACAAAGAATAGTTCGGATCTGCTTTATTCAGCCAGTAATACTCATCCAATACACTGATGCCCTCTGTCTCAATGGACGGAATCGAACGGAACAGATCCCACATACACTCAAAATGGTTATCCATCTCACGTCCGCCACGCATAACATAGCCAATATCGCTGTACTGATAACCATCACATGCACCGCCCGGAATTGGATCTTTCTCCAGAATGTGTACATGTGAGCCTTTCATCTGTCCATCTCTTACCAGAAAACAGGCTGCCGCCAATGCACCAAGTCCCGAACCTATAATATATGCCGATTTCTGATCCACACCCGTCGGCTTCTTAGGTCTGGCAAATGCTTCATAATTTCCACTTGCATAATACATACGAATTACCTCCAATCTATACATCCTGCCCGCAAACAGACCAGTTATTTCAAAAACTGTCTTTATTATAAGATGCCCCGTTTTTGCCCTCAATAAACAAAAAAAGTACCGTGATAAAAATATATTCACGGTACTTGTTCTGTCTAAAATTTTATCATTTCCCCTGTTTTGATGGGATAACCGGTCTGAAAAATAAGATACATTATTTTTTCAATGTATCTGTCAGCTCTCTGTTTTTTTGTGAAAGGCATCTGTCCGAAATGCTTCCAGTGCTCTGGTAATATTGTCATGCATCACCAGTCCCATCTTATCTACGATCACATGTGGATCCTGCTTCATGCCATTCTCGATCCATTCAAGCAACACACCGACAAAGGAGCATTTGTAAAAATCAGCAATGAACTTCTTATCTTCATCCCGCACCTGCATATCCTTCGCCTTATCTTCGATGACCTTGATCATCAGATCATACGTCAGACTGTACAGATATTTTTCTACCTGATCTCTGCTGATCGAATGATATGCATTCATCATAAATGTCTTATTCTCGCTCACCGCTTCAAAGATACGAAGGAAGCCTTCCTGCCAGGTATCATAGGTTTTATTCTCACCCAGTATCCTCGTTGCATCCTCCACACACACCCACTCTACCAGATCATAGATATCTTTAAAATGATAGTAAAATGTCATTCGGTTGATGCCGCAGTCTTCCGTAATATCCGTTATCGTTATCTTATCAAGCGGCTTCTTTGTAAGAAGCTTCTTCAGTGATGCTTCCAACGCACGTTTCGTTATCTGAGACATTTTCTTGTAACCTCCACGTCTATTGTTCATCAGAAAAAAAGTTATCCTTACTATACCACACCCACCAGAATTTTGTAAAATTAAAAATAAACTAATGGCATGAGAAAATTCTGGTCTGGATGCAGTATATCATACAAAAAAACGCCCGCTATCATACACAGGTAAAACCATCTGATGAATCTGTAAAGTTGTGTATAATTAATGTAAAATATTGTTCTTTTTTTATGTCAGCGTTACTATTGTAAAATACTTTTACAAATATTTACCAATCTCCGATTTCCATATTTCTTCCAGTTGTTCCAACGAGAACGCTGCATTTGCCGGACTTGTCGAAGGCAGCTCGATCATCGGAAGAACGATATGTTCTGCCTGATATTTTTTGTATAATCTGCCGGCAGTCTTACCATTTGTAAAAACTGCCCGGATCGGAGTATGTGCTACAATGCTTTTAATATCTGCAGGAATCACATTTCGAATACTGCTGTCACTGGAACCGATGATCTCACAAGCCCGGATCACATCATAGACCGCCACATGACCGGCAAGCAGCATCCGTTTTTTCTCTTCTATCGTCAAGGGTTCCGGTACACCAAGTACAGCTGCCACAACCTTCCAAAAACGGTTTCTCGGATGTCCGTAGTAGAAGCCCTGCTCTCTGGATTTCACCGAGGGCAGACTGCCAAGAACCAGCACCTGTGATTCTTCATTATATACCGGAGCAAATTCATGCTCTACATACTGATATTCTGACATTTTTATTTCCTTTCAAATAAAGAATTGCCTACAAATCTTACACATTCAAACGGAATTACAAAATAATTAACTTTCACTCCGTAAAATATGCATTCCAAACAAAAAACCAGAGACTATCGCCCCCGACAAGTCTCTGGTTATATATGTATCCCAAACCTCATTTAAATCCCCATGTTGGAATTACGGATATATTATATACTGCCTCCCCCTTGCCTGTACAGTAGTCTTGCAAAAATGACTTGTTTTCTGTTTCAAATAACCTTTGTATTTGAACGGTCATTTTCTGCATATAAATCATTTTTTCACTTTATATTTTTATATGATTTCTCCATCTAAGATCTTTATTCCAAATCTCTCCATATCCACCCGTCCATCGACAACTGTAACTCCATCTGCCATCAATCGATCTGCCTGTACATTCTTTCCGCCAAATGCAAATGCTCCGGATAATTCACCCTTTGCATTTACCACACGAAAGCAGGGAATGTGCTCCGGATCCGGATTCTTATGAAGCGCATTTCCCACTGCACGCGCCATCTTCTTATCCCCGGCAAGCTCCGCGATCTGACCATAGGTTGCAACCTTTCCGGCAGGAATCTTTTTCACCGCCTCATAGATTCTCTTTGATGGACTGGTTGTCACCAGATCATAACTCTCTGCGATCATCCGTTTCACATCCTGATCCGGAATACTTCCATCCAGAATGATCGTATTCCAGTGCTCCTTATTCTGATGCCAGCCCGGTATCACCGCGTCAAATGCGCTCCGCCAGAAATCCCGCCATTCCGGATCGACCTTTACATTCAGATTAATATATCCGTCTCTCTCATATGTCCACAGGAATGCCTTCTTGCTTCCTTTCACACGCACCAGTTGCCAGTTCGGATCATGAAATGGCGCCTGCTGATATGTATCAGGAAAAGACAGTCCATATGCCAGCGCTTCTTCTCTCGTTGTCATTTATCTTCCTCCGACATGCTTTACATAGTCTGCGATCAATTCCGCCGTCTTATCAACACCCAGTCGTACCGCGTCTATACACAGATCATAATTCTCTGCATAGCCCCATTCTTCTCCGGTATAATATCTGTGATAACCACGCCGTTTCTCATCTGTCTTTTCAACAAGCGCTATAGCCTTTCGCTCCGAGATCTTATGCTTTCCTGCGATATGATGCGCCCGCTGCTTCTTATCTCCGCACAGAAACACCCGGACAGCATCCTTATCATCCCGGTAGGCATAATTAGAAGCACGTCCTATAATAATAAAACTCTGTCCGCCAAACATTGCTGACAATGCCCGTTTCGGTGTATCATACTGATTCTTCGGACAGAAATCATCCGCAACCGAACTGATCATCGCATTTACCGGCTGCTCACCAAAATACATTGGGTACTTTTCATAAATTTTCTTTTCTTTTGCAAGCGCGATCAGCTCTGGCTTCGTATAAAAGGGAATCCCTAACAGCTCCGATAATTTTTTTCCAACTTCATCTCCGGCACATCCACATTGTCTTCCAAGTGTTACGATCATACTCTCTTACCTCCTCCTTATATTTTACCTCTACTCACCTACAATGCAAGCATCTGGCTGATCAGATGATAATGCCCGTCTACCGCCGCTTTCATGGCTACTTCATCACGTTCCAATACACTATTATAGATCTGCTTGTGATAATTAAGCAAGTTTGCCTTTTCTTTTGTATTCACACGTCGCAGCACCAGATCGATCCATTCCCGATAAACGATCATAACCGCCTCCATGATCATCGAAAATAGTTCATTCTCTGTTGCCCGGATCAGCAGTTCATGAAATTCCTTATCCACGCTAACCAGTTCGGAACCATCCGCCTGCTCCATCCTTGCCAGATTATCCTCCAGAAGCACCTGACACTCAAATGATATTCCTTTCTCGATCAGCATACTGCATACAGACTTTTCCATTGTACAACGGAACTCACAGACCTCGGATTTCGTGATACTGCCAAGTGCCAGCATCATCATAAGCATCTGACGGATCGACTCTCCGGCATTTTTTGATATATAATTTCCCGATCCCTGTACGCGTTCGATCATTCCCATGCCATGCAGGATACTGAGTGCCTCCCTGGTCGAATTTCTTCCGATTCCTAACGTCTCCGCTATCGTACGTTCGGTTGGAAGCTTGCTTCCGTTCTGCAAGGTTCCGTCCTGCATCAGGCTGTAAATATATTGAATTGCTTTTTCATATTCTGATGTAACATGTTGTTTTTCCATACTCGTCTCCTTGACTATCAATAAATTTCGTTATTTCTATATTTTGATATCTGATCTGTAAATTTGAAATAAACCCCTGCATTTTATAATGCGGCATATATAACTACATAAAATGCGCAAATAACGACGAAAGCACAACCGTAAGAATACCGGAAACCGCAATCGCCAGACTGCTCATTGCACCTTCCACTTCACCGATCTCGATCGCCTTTGCCGTTCCGATCGCATGAGATGCAGATCCAAATGCCAGACCCTTTGATATCGGTTCGGTGATTCGAAAAATCTTGCACACTAATTCACCAAATATATTTCCAAGAACACCCGTTACGATAATAACCGCAACCGTAATCGTTACATATCCACCCAGTTCTTCTGAAACACCCATACCGATCGCAGTCGTGATAGACTTCGGAAGCATCGTTACATACTCCTCATGTGTAAGTCCCATGATCTTTGACAATACAAACACCGTACAAAGACTTGTCACCACACCGGCAACAAGACCTGCCATAACCGCCTTACAGTTATGCTTCAGCAGTTCCCACTGTTCATAGAGCGGGATCGCCAGACATACGGTTGCAGGGGTCAACAGCCAGCTTAAATATTTGGCGCCTTCATTATAAGTATCATAATCCACCTTGCTCACAACCAGTACCAGAATGGTAACTACAATCGAGATCAGCAACGGATTAAATATTCCCAGTTTGAATTTCTTCTTTAATATTGACCCGATCAAATATGAGATCAGGCTAAGTGTAACTCCTGCAAACAGGGAGTTTTCAAAAAAATCATGCATCCTCTTGTTCCTCTTTCTTCCTATCCTTTCTGATGATCCACTGTGACAGTCTGCCTGTCATCGCCATAACCGTAATGATCGTAACGGCCGTGATCACACATACCGGAATCAGCACCGGCTTCAGCGTTCCCCAGCTAACCATCAGACCAACACCGGCAGGAATGAACATCAATGGCATGATCTCAATTAAAAATTTCCCTGTCTCTTTCACTGCTTCTAACTTGATCCATCCAGTCATCAGGCATACAAATAAAATCGCCATTCCATAAATACTGGCAGGAATCGGCAAAGGTAATACATATTTGAGCAGTTCCCCGATAAATGAAATTGCAAGAATGATTAAAAACTGTCTAATATACTTCATTCAAATATCCTCTCTACATTTTTTATCTTTTTTCATTTGAACTATACTTTTTCATATAAAAGAAATTGGTAGCACCAATTCAGTGCTACCAATCATTATACTGCCATCTTATTATTTGTCAATTTATTATTTTACCAAATCGGCATCAATATATTCCCAACATGTTTTCTTGCGGGCTGCTACTTTCTGCGGCTGATGCTATAACTTTTCAGATGAATACTATTTATTCCTGTCAGCGGTATCTCACCTGCCAGAAGACCACCCTTTCCTGTCGTCGACGCACAATCTTTACAAACGGATACTACTCCTGCCGTTGATGTCCCAGCTGCCAGAAAGCTACCGCTCCTGCTGCCGCTACGTTAAGTGAATCTACGCCATGTGCCATCGGAATCATAACCGTATAATCGCAGTCAGCTATCGTATCTCCGGCCAGCCCATCGCCCTCTGTACCGAGCACAATTGCCAGCTTTTCCTCACTATTTAACTGCGGATCATCAATTCCTACACTATCTTCCCGGAGTGCCATTGCCGCCGTCTTAAAGCCCATTTCTTTCAATGTCTTCATTGCCTGCTCCGGCCAGACACCATCCTTCTTTGACAACATTGTCCACGGAATCTGGAATACTGTTCCCATACTCACACGACTTGCACGTCTGTAAAGAGGATCACTGCAGCCACCGGTCAATATCACTGCATCCATACCAAGTGCTGCGGCACAGCGGAACAATGCTCCCACATTTGTCGGATTGACCACTTCTTCCAAAATAGCGATCCGCTTCGCTCTCTGACATACCTCCTCTATCGTTGGCAATGTCCTGCGGCGCATCGCGCACCAGAGCCCCCTTGTCAGATGATAACCGGTAAGCTTCGTCAATATCTCATCCGGTGCAACATAGATTGGGACATCCTCCATCCGATCCAGAATCTCCTCAGCCTCTGCAAGCTGTCCCTTTTCTGCCAGAAAAGACACCGGTTCATATCCACCATCTAACGCCCGCTCAATCACCTTCGGACTCTCAGCAATAAACAACCCTTCCTCCGGTTCATAGATTGTTGCAAGCTGCCGTTCCGAAAGCTCCGCATAAACCGTCAGTTCCGGACGGTTCAGATCCATTACTTCTATTATTTTCATCGTAATTCCCTTCCTGATACACACGCTTGTCATCTTATTATGTCAATTACCTTTATACCAAATTGGTATCAATATACTCCCAATATGGCTTCTTGTTTACCTCACCTTCATGCTCTATATACCAATTTGCAGCCTCCTGTAACCCGGCATCCATTGACATCGTCTCCGGATATATCTTCTTCTGCCGGGTCACATCAAGACAGTATTCATAATTATAAAAGCTGAAATAATTTCTCTGCTCTACTGTTTCCGGTACCGATACGAATTCCGGTACTTTATCAAAGCAGGCATAACATTTGATAACCCAGTCTCTTATCGATATTACATTTTCATTTCCGACATTTAAAATATGATCCGTTGGGCGCTTTGTAATTAATACTTCCATCAGCCTGCACAAATCTTCCACATGGAAAAACTGTAATTTCATCTCACCGTCTTCCGGCAAATAAAATTTTCTGTCTGCCATTGCACAGTCAAATACAAACGCCTCCCGATAGACGTTGTCCATAGAACCATATAAATATGGCGGTCTTAAAATATAACCATCCGGGACTCTCTCCAACAGTGCATTTTCTGCTTCGATCTTATCTGTTCCATATTTTCCCCAGAATTTATTTACTGCTCTTTCAGAATTCTCAGGAAATGGCTGTACACCATACTCCGGATATACCGCACTGGAACTAATCATTATATATTGATCAAAAGAGTCCAGCGAATTATGTAAATCAATTATGTCTTGTGCATCATAAGCGGTTATGTCGGCAACAACATCAAAATGCAGATTCTTCAGCTTATCCCCTAAATTATGCCTGTCGCTTTCAATCAGCGTCACGCCCTTAACCTGCGGTTTTGAATTACGGTTCACTACATAGACATCATATCCATGCTCTACAAAATACTTTGCTGCATACTTACTGACAAATGTGGTTCCACCGGTAATCAAGATTTTCTTCATTGATATCTCCTTTTCTGCTGCACAGGGCTTGCTTATAAGCCCACCCAATTGTTTGCATCTACAAAGTAACATACCGGTAATTTCATTGTCAATATTGCTGCTAATCGATAAACAAAAAAATACCCGGAAGAGTGTAAACACTCTCCGGATATTTTTTATTTATCTAATCTTCTCGTTACTTACGCGTAGATTACTCGATAATTGTAGCAACACGTCCTGAACCTACTGTACGTCCACCTTCACGGTCTGATTTGGTCGTATTTAGAAGCTTATATATTACGATTTTTGCCATTTTGTGACTCATTTTATGGGTATTTCACCTATTATTTTTATTTTTTCCGAGGGAAATGTAGCACCAGAGTATCACGAAAATTCGCTACTTTCGTCCACGTAGTCACTAATATACCATGGACGAATTAGAATGTAAATTGGTTCTTTTGCGAAATTCTGGGTTATGATACGAATTTCAGGCGTTGTGATACGAATTTGATACTCGATTATCGGTAAAGTCTTTTCATAATCTCTTTAATTCAAAACTTCTTTCTTTTTTCTGAATTAAGTTTACAACTTCATTCACTTTTATCGTTAGTTTTATCGCCAGCTTCTTATCTCTGTATATCACTTCCATTGCACATAATTCGCATATTAGCATTCAAGTTAAAAGTCTATAACCACAATTACTTCTGCATATCGTTGTCTATTACTCTAAATATACGTTTAATAATCATCAACAGATTGATTAACAACATATACATAAATGAGTATATAAGAAAACTCTTTATCCACCCAAACTCATCTGTAAAATTTGAAAAGAGGCATAATATCAATAATACAATGCTAATTAGTATTTCAAACATAACTGTATAATAAGTTTCTAATAATGACTTTTCTGACACCTTTGCTTCCATGCTATAATATAAAGGATTCTGCCTAATTTTTCCCTTCATATCAATTACCATTGTAAGCATTGTAAAAAGCATCGCTGTCAGAATCGATACAATTACAGTTATAATTTCAATTGTACTTGCATCAATCATCTTAATTTGAACTGTTGCCGCACCCATAAGAAATGGCAAAACAACATAATTAACTATCGGTACCAATAAATATTTACCATCCTTATTTGTAAAACATTTAAGATGATTTTTAATGATGTCCACAACAGATATATACTTTATTCCTGTTGCAAATTTACTAACCAAAGGAATTATTATTACTAATCCCCACATTACAACTTCGGGCTGACAAATAATATCAATTATTTTTTTCATTTACCTCACCACTACTCATTCAAAAACCCCATGTTTTTAAGATATTCTTCTGCAGTTTGTTTCATTACCGGCTTCAATTTGTCATAATCCGGGTTTCCACCAACTTGCATAACTTTATCTGTAATATCTTCACTAACAACCACACTACTAATTTCTCGCAAATTAAGAGTTTTATTCCCATTGCCAAGTGCAAATTCTAATTTAATATCATCATATTCAAAGCCATCGATTTCTATTAAATTAGTATAGCTTCTTTGCCCTGCAAACCATTCCTCAAGTTCTTTCTTTTTTCTCTGCAAAAAACCCACCGGCCTATGTATGATTCGCTCCTCTTTTGTTTGCTTCACCCCATAGTTTATACCAATTTTTTCAGACTCATCCTCTGGTATTTCATAACGCAACAATCTAATCTTTTTTAAAGTCCCTGCATTAAAATATCTCTCAATATAGGTTTTAGGTGCAATAGACTTGAGTTGCAAATTTAATTCTAGATTATAATCTGTTAAACATTTTTGTAAGTGTCTATGCAAAGAAAGTTTCATTCCATAAATCCCTGAAGTCTGCAAGATAATAATTCCTGTATCAACCCTTCCCGATGGAATAGCAATACAAAATCCAAATGGCAACATATCCGCTTGTTCCTTCGAACGGTTCGTCACTTGACCCGTATTAACATTTACCAATTCAGACTCTATTCCATATTCACCAGTTTTTACCCTTCCAAACAAAATACCATATCTAACTTGATTTGCTTCATTTTTTACATACTCTTTTTCCACTTGTTCAAATTGAAATAATGTATCTTTTGAGGAATCCTTCGTATATAGCATAATATTATCCATTATATACTTTTCTACCAAGTCAATATAGGACTTTCCTTCATCAAGACTATTTAATAAAACTCTTTTATTTTCATTATTTATAATACTAAGTCCATATATATTTAAATTGATTTTTTTCTTTGCCATCGCTTTCTCCTATACTTTTTTCTAATGCTACATCCACAGAATTAAATCTTCTTTTTCCTATATCTTCTATCACGATTACTGCCAACTGGTTCAATATAATCTGAAAGCCCTTTCAAAATATCCTTTGTTCTGCTTTCTTTTAACCCTAACAATTCACAAAAATCCCTAATTCCATATTCCTTTCCTTCTTCCATAAAAGCAAAAATTTTATCATACTGCATTTGCGTTTTTTTCGTCACTTTTTTATCGCCGCTTTTTATCGCCGCTTTTTTATCGCCGCTTTTTATCGCCGCTTTTTTATCGCCATTTTTTTTGAAAGAAAGCGTCAGCACCGTTCTATCTGGGTCAAATCTCTCCTCAATCACTGGTTCTTCCCAGCCTTCATCTTCCCAAACATTAAAGATATTCGGTACACCACTTCCGGCACGTTCGCCGATGTTGATAAGATTAAACATTTTCATAAGTGCCTTGTTTCGCGGATCAGACTCACCGCCAAGGCGCATCTGTTTTTTACCGGTTCTGACATAACCAGGATTTGCCAAAATCAGTTTGTCCGGTTCTTTACGAATAACAACACCACGTAATCCATGATAATCTGCGTTTATCAGACAATTTGCCAATGCTTCACGAAGTGCTTTATGCACCGGTGTATCGTCCACACGCTCTCCACCGGACATTTTAAATGGTACTTTTACATCTTTAATGATTTTATTGTAAACTCTAAAATAGAAATCGCACACATTTCCAGACCATTCACCGGAACTGGACTGCAATCTGTCACTCCAACGTGTTGTCGGATCTAATTCTTCTCTGTAATCCAAAAAATACTCAGGGAAATGGCGGACAATATTGTACTCGTCACCAAACATCAGCATACCTGCTGCCGTAGGATGCAATCTCCCGTCTTCCTCTGAAATAGCAGCTGCACCTATGCTTCTTAAATACTCATGGTCGCTCAGACGCTCAAAGGGATGTCCTTCTTTTAAGGAACGATGGCTGTTGCGATATCCATGAATGGTATCGTAATTCAAATCTTCCATCGGAACCTTATCAAGCACTTCCATATCCATGGTGTGCTCGGTCTGGTCACGGAGCATGGTCTTTACCTGCAATCTGGTACAATGATAATCGCCCTCATAATTACGGCGGAAAGTTCCATTAAAAATACCATTGTTGATGTACACCGGCTTCTGCTCACGCTTCGCCATGGGCACATAAATAACCATAATGACATCTTTATTGTCACCGACTTCATACATCTCTACGTCATCTTCCGACAGGAGATTGATATTCACTTTCTTAGAATTGTTGATGGTATCCCAGAAGTCTTTTCGGAGCTTGGACGCATTCTGAAGACCGGTAGTTTTCCAACTGCCATCTTTTTCTTCTTTGACACCGAGGATAATGATGCCTCCATAGCAATTTGCAAACGCAGAATACGTGTCCCACAAAGATGTTGGTAATCCACCATTTGCCTTCTTCACTTCTCTTCTGTTATCTTCTCTGTATTCATCAAATTTTGAAAGCTCAAAAACATTTTCCAAATTCTAATCTCCTTTATACAAACCTCAACTAGCTACATACACATGTGTTCTATGTCCTTTGCACTCCATTGTAATGTAGATATTATCATTCACATCCATCTTCTCTTCTATACATTTCCCCTGCGCGCAACCAATTCTCTATATAAAAAACGTGCTCCCATTTGACACATCATTGAGAGGTGTGGGAGTTCCTATTACCTCTATTATATCCAATCCACTCCAAATAGCAATAAACAAAATCGGGTAATAATAGCACAAGGTCACTGTTGGTTAGAATAAGTAGGCTAACCCTTAAACCATCCAGTTCAAACTCAAATATCATCATAATCCAGAGCGTGCAAATCAAGAAAAACCTTCTTCCGGTATCAACCATCGGAAGGTTTTCAAATTGGCTAAACACTGTTTCGCCAATTTGATCAATAGAATAAACTCTATAAAATTGACGCATTGCTTTAAGTTTGTAGTTCTTCAAGAAACTGATAAATAAAGTTTCGTTTTCCTTCTGTCATTTGTACTCGATGTACAGTTATCTTTTGTTTAGCCATAATAAAAGGCCTCCTATTGATAAATCAATTAACTTCATTTCCCTGATTTTCTCTTCATACGTGTTATTTGGATATATTTTTACAACATGATACTCAATTCCGTATTTATCGAGTTCATTCATAAATTTTAAATAACAAGACCAACTCAAGAAAATTTTTCTTCCGTTACTCACCGCCGGCAAATTTTTGAATTGGACAGACAGTGTCTGACCAATTTAATCTACTTTAAACCTTTCTAAAATTAAATGATATTATCAAACAGCATTATTCCGCGGAGTGCCAATTTTGCATTGTAACATTTCCCAGCCAAATTGAATACACCTTTCTTCAAAATAACGCATATCAAAATTATTCAAAAAGTCTTCTATCTCACTATCATTGCCTTCGTATCCATTGGATTTCAACAAATCACATATATCGTCTGTGCTCCACTGTATTGTAGATATTATCATTTACATCCATCTCCCCTTCTATACATTTTCCCTGCACACGACCAATACCCTATATAAAAAACGCGCTCCCATTTGACACATCATTGAGAGGTGCGGAAGCTTCTATTACTACTATTATATCTAATCCACCGAAAATAGCAATAAACAAAATCGTGTAATGATAGCACAAGGTTACTGTTAATTAGAATAAATAAGATAATTCTTAAACCATCCAATTCAAACTCAAATATCATCGTAATCCAGAGTGCGCATAGCAAGTAAAACAAATAAAGGGATGGTAGAAAAAACTCTAGTGAATAACAAATCTTTCACTAGAGTTTATTTTTGGCACCGTTTTGGCACCGGTAAGAGGATTTTTATACTCTTTCAATTTTTAGGTATTTAAAAAGGCTCCCAGAGGAAAACCTCTGGAAGCCTTGATTTTACTTTATAACCAATCAATCATCCACTCAACTAACCTCAATCAGCGCTAACGCTTGATTTCGCTAAGTTTCGGGATGGGCTTTCTCACTAAATTCGTGCTACGCACTCATTAAGTGTTCAATGCCTACTCGATGATAGTAGCAACACGTCCTGATCCTACAGTACGTCCACCTTCACGAATAGCGAAAGTAAGACCCTGGCTCATAGCGATTGGGTGAATCAGTTCGATTGTCATTTCTACGTTATCACCAGGCATGCACATCTCTGTACCTGCTGGAAGGTTACAAACACCTGTTACGTCAGTTGTTCTGAAGTAGAACTGTGGACGGTAGTTGTTGAAGAATGGTGTATGACGACCACCCTCGTCCTTAGTAAGAACGTAAACCTGAGCTGTGAACTTTGTATGACATGTGATTGAACCTGGCTTGCAAAGAACCTGACCTCTTACGATATCTTCTCTCTTGATACCACGAAGAAGAGCACCGATGTTATCACCAGCCTGTCCTTCATCAAGGAGCTTTCTGAACATCTCGATACCTGTTACAGTTGTCTTCTGGATTTCTGGCTTAATACCAACGATTTCAACTTCATCATTTAAGTGGATAACACCAGCTTCTACTCTACCGGTAGCAACTGTACCACGACCTGTGATTGTGAATACGTCCTCTACAGGCATGATGAATGGCTTATCTGTATCTCTCTGAGGATCTGGAATGTATGAATCTATTGTATCCATAAGTTCCATGATCTTATCTCCCCAAGGTCCCATTGGATCTTCAAGAGCCTTAAGAGCTGAACCCTTAACGATTGGACAATCATTGAATCCGTACTCTTCAAGCTGTTCTGTAACTTCCATCTCTACAAGTTCGATAAGCTCGTCATCATCAACCATATCGCACTTATTTAAGAATACAACGATGTAAGGTACACCAACCTGACGTGAAAGTAAGATGTGCTCCTTTGTCTGAGCCATAACACCATCAGTAGCAGCAACAACAAGGATAGCACCATCCATCTGAGCTGCACCAGTGATCATGTTCTTTACGTAGTCAGCATGTCCAGGACAGTCAACGTGTGCGTAATGTCTCTTCTCTGTTTCATACTCAACGTGAGCTGTAGAGATTGTGATACCACGTTCTCTTTCTTCCGGAGCTTTATCGATGTTTTCGAAATCTACTGCTGCGTTACCTGCAACTCTAGCTGCCAGTGTTTTTGTGATAGCTGCTGTCAGAGTTGTTTTACCATGGTCAACGTGTCCAATGGTACCAATATTACAATGCGGTTTGGTTCTCTCAAATTTAGCTTTTGCCATTTTGAATGTCCTCCTTGAAATAATAGCCGTATTGGCTTACCTTTATTTTCTTTATTTACATAGGCTATTTACGATTATATTTCAAATCCAGGATATTTTCAAGCCTAATTTACCTGTTTTTATGACTTTTATGGCAGTTTGACCAGATTCTTCTCCGGGATTTTTCCAAAAGAAGAATCTTTGTCAAACCTTTGTCCTATTTTATCTTATTTTGCTTTTGCACTCAGTACTTTTTCCTGTACAGACTTCGGTACCTGCTCATATTTTTCGAAGAACATAGAGTAGTTACCACGTCCCTGTGTCTTGGAACGAAGGTCTGTAGAGTATCCGAACATCTCAGCCAGCGGTACATAACCTTTAACCATCTTACCGCCACCGATATCTTCCATACCTTCGATACGACCACGTCTGGAGTTGATATCACCGATTACATCGCCCATGTATTCTTCAGGCATGGTAACTTCAACTTTCATGATCGGCTCAAGCAGTACCGGATTACCTTTCTTCATAGCATCCTTGAATGCCATGGAACCAGCGATATGGAATGCCATTTCACTGGAATCGACTTCGTGGTAAGATCCGTCGTATACATTTGCATGTACACCCAGTACCGGGAATCCGCCCAGGATACCAGCTTTTGCTGCTTCTTCGATACCTTCTCCTACTGCCGGGATGTATTCCTTCGGAATAGCACCACCAACAACGGTAGATTCGAACTTGAATGTCTCTTCGCCGTTCGGATCCATCGGCTCGAATTTAACTTTACAGTGACCGTACTGTCCACGACCACCAGACTGTTTTGCATACTTGCTGTCTACATCTACAGGTTTTGTAAATGTCTCTTTGTAAGCAACCTGAGGAGCACCTACGTTTGCTTCTACTTTAAACTCACGAAGCAGACGGTCTACGATGATTTCCAGATGCAGCTCACCCATACCAGCGATGATTGTCTGACCAGTCTCCTGATTTGTATGAGCACGGAATGTCGGGTCCTCTTCAGCCAGTTTTGCAAGAGCCTCACCCATCTTGCCCTGACCTGCTTTGGTCTTCGGCTCGATTGCCAGCTCGATAACTGGCTCTGGGAATTCCATAGACTCCAGAATAACCGGATGCTGTTCGTCACAGATAGTATCACCTGTTGTTGTAAATTTGAAACCTACTGCTGCTGCAATATCACCAGAGTAAACTTTATCAAGCTCTGCTCTCTTGTTTGCATGCATCTGCAGGATACGTCCTACACGCTCTTTTTTATTCTTTGTTGCATTCAGTACGTAAGAACCGGAGTTCATAGTACCTGAGTACACACGGAAGAATGCCAGCTTACCTACGAACGGGTCAGCCATGATCTTGAATGCCAGAGCGGAGAACGGTTCTTCGTCTGAAGAATGTCTTACTACTTCGTTGCCATCTTCGTCAACACCTGTAATAGCCGGGATATCGGTTGGTGCAGGCATGAAATCAATGATAGCATCCAGAAGTTTCTGAACACCTTTGTTTCTGTAAGCAGTACCACAGCATACAGGAATTGCCTGACATTCGCAGGTTCCTTTACGCAGTGCAGCTTTCAGTGCGTCGATGGATGGTTCTTCACCTTCCAGATATTCCATCATCAGGTCATCATCCAGCTCGCAGATTTTCTCGATCAGTTCTGTATGATACAGTTCTGCATCGTCTTTCATATCTTCCGGGATATCTGTGATTGAGATATCTTCACCCTTTTCATCGTTATAGATGTAAGCTTTCATCTCAAACAGATCGATGATTCCCTTAAATTCATCTTCTTTGCCGATTGGCAGCTGCAGGCAGATTGCGTTTTTACCAAGTCTTGTACGAATCTGATCAACAGCGTTGTAGAAATCTGCACCTAAGATATCCATCTTGTTGATGAATGCCATACGCGGTACATTGTAAGTGTCAGCCTGACGCCATACGTTTTCAGACTGAGGTTCTA
>ENA-OURZ01000526-OURZ01000526.1-human-gut-metagenome-genome-assembly--contig:-NODE-526-length-51972-cov-10.832309_pt1 | contig 51972 bp, 47 predicted proteins | sample MGYA00242073_ERZ509195 | MGnify/ENA primary metagenome ERZ509195 (study PRJEB26280, sample SAMEA2338837) | human gut metagenome | biome: human gut; feature: human-associated habitat; material: faeces... | reverse complement strand
TTTAATTTCTTTTTTGATGTTCTGCATGCTTTCCAGATGAGAATCATCATGAAATCATTTGTCGTTGTTTGTTACTGTTTCGAACAGCAACTCCGATATATTAACACATATCGTCAATGTTTGTCAACAACTTTTTTCGATTATTTTCAATCTTTTTTTGTTGCTCAAGCTGTTCTCGCGACCAGCAAGTGATACTATACTAAATCTTTTCCAAGATGTCAACTATTATTTTCAAAAAAATGTCTTTTTTGTAAAGCCATGCCAAAAGCGGACTTTCATCGATCATCTGTATGACCTGATATGCCCAGCTAAATGTTGACAACAGCGTCACAATCCCCATAAAGATCCAGACAATTAAGATTCCCTGTCCGGCACCAAATATTGCACCTCCGGCTTTGTTAATGCTTTTTACGATTGGTATATAGTTTGCAACATCAAGCACCATAATCAATATATGAAGAAGAAGCAACAGCACCAGGAGTGTAAGCACATAGGAAATTCCTCGCATTACCATCGCTGTTAAAGACTTTGCAATATAACTGCATACATTATCCACCCCACTCTCCAAGAACGTTTCTCCGTTGCAGTTTGCAATCAGCCAGCCTTTCACATTATCCGGAAGGTCCAGATTTTCTATCGTATCAATCTCTTCATTTCTTGTTGCCGTCTTTGTTTCTTCCGGCAGTTCAAATTTTTCTATGATTTTCTGTTCTATGACATCATCCAGAACGGTATACTGACACAACAGTTTATTCACGCCAGGATATAATATAGCAGTAAGAAGAACTGCCAGCACAATTCCTATCGCGCTGGCAGCACTTTTAAAAAAGCCTTTTCTATATCCACGAAATACCAGTAGCAAAATAAATGCCAGAATTCCGAGAACTAACAGATTCATTTTTTCTCCTTTTCGTTCTTTAACTTTAATTTGATCACCTGGGTTTCATTTTCAAATATCGCAATATACTCCAGCTTATTTTTGGATGGCACAATATTGATCAGATTCTTATTAAAGGTCGTTGCAAACTTTCTTGCTCCATTCAGATAATAAATACTGCAGTCGAATTCCCCCGAAATGATAAGTTCATCATCTGTTGCATATATATTGGAAAATGAATTGTTATAATCCGTTTCTGCTGTCAGCTTACCACTCATATCATAGATATAGATATGGTATCTGTTGTCACTATCTTCGTTATCTGCCGTGATATAACCCAGATATTTTGTATTTGCAAATACACCAAGCATCTCACGGTTCTCCAGATCGATCTCCGCTTTTTCACTTGGTTTTTCAGACATGGCGTATACAACGATCTTATTATCACCAAAACAGACAACTGTGTCATTGTCTACAAAATCTATGTATGGAAATATGGTGTCATCAAAGGTAAAGCCACCCATCAGACGATCCGCATTCTCATTCTGTCCCACAGATCCGAAATTATAGGCTGCAAGATAATCCGGCACAGAAGTCCCGTCTACCTTCACATAACTGGTAAATAACTTGGCTCCGTCATCTGATATTGCAATATCCAGCGGATACCCACTGTTCTCGATCGATGTCTTCATCTCATATATACTCTTGCTGTCTTTATCGTAAGCATTGATATAATTTTCTTTTTCTCCCGACAGGATCACTACATAAACGCCCTGTGCTGCCACGTCGATATTGGTAATATCATAGTTCAGTGTCTGGTTACTGACCTTACCGGATTTATTAAATACATACACATCTCTGCCATTCAGATCTGCAACTGCAGCATAGTCTCCATTTACAACTACCTGCGGCATCTTCATGGAATAGCTGCAGTCCCAGACAGTATTACCACTCTGATCAATATAGGATACTCCATCTTTTGTTACCTTCAGGACATTATCACTGAACAATACATAATTGGCTATATTATCTCCGGATGTCTCGGTAGATGTCACCACGTCATATGCTCTATATTCTCTTGTGCTGATGTATCTGCGCACGGATACGATCGTTACCGCTGCAATTAATATCACAAGTAAAAGGATCAGCAGCTTTAATCTTCCTGACATTCCTGGTGTTACTTCTATTATGTTGCTGTCTGTATCCTGTGTCCTGTCCTGTTCTTCAAAACGACGTTTCCCAAAAGCAGGTTTTCTTTTTTTATTCAGTTCTTCAGTTGTTTCTTTTGTCATACTATACCTCTATATTATCTGCAATTTTAAATAAGAGTTTTTCTTTTCACATGTGGACAGTATATCATTTTTAGTTTACAGATGGAATAGCTATTTTTTCCCCCGGATAGATTGTATCTCCTTCTTTAATTCCATTTGCATTCATCAGGGCATCCACATATTCCGGAGACTTGTACATCTTGATCGAAATACTCATCAATGTATCTCCTTCTTTAATCGTATAATACTGCAGAATTCCCTCTGCCATTGTCTCCTGGGTATTTTCCTGAGTATTGTCCTGTGAAGTTGTCTGTTCCGTTGTTATCAGACTCTCTGTATCCGGTTGATCTACCTGCGTTTTGTTCTGTGCCCCATTTGATCCTGTTACTCCTGCCTTATCTGTGCCGGCAGACTCTGTCTGCGTTTCCGTAACAGCCGATGTTCCGGCAGTCGTGCTGTCTATATCTTTTGTATATATTGTCTGTTCTGTGTTGCTGTTTGAAAATACTTGTACCCCAGAATCTCCATTTTCCAGTTCCATTTTGCGGATCGTAGATTCGATGTTCTTCATTTTATCATAGTTTTCGGATACAACAACTCCCATGGATAGTACAAATAAAGCTGCAAAAGATGCTACTGCATACCGGACATAGGTGCGGTTCTTCTTTGGTTTTTCAGGTGTGTCACCGCGCATGGCGCGGAAATTCTTTACAAGCTCCGCATCCTTCCGTACTGCTGCGTTCTGCTTGTCCTCACAGGACATATTCTTACGGCTGATAATGTAGCTCTGCATTGCTTCATTTCTGACATAATAAATATAGTATCCACGTTGCCGCATCAGCCGGTTCTTCTCACATACATAAAAGGCATCATCACATTCCAGAGAATCCATAACAAACAGTACCTTATCTCTTCCCCGAAAATTTTCCAGATGAAGTCTGGTAATCTTGTCATTGATTTCTGTTGAAAATCCCATCCTGGATAAAAACCATCCCACAACTGACAGATTTTCAAAATATTTATTGATATCCGCATAGAGCTTGCTCCAGATATGATCATCAAATTTAATCTGTTCTACATCAAACTCCAGATTCTGTGCTTCTACCGCTCCACTGATGAACAAGGTCTCTGTATCCCCGTCTTTAAAATATTCTCCAAGCAGGATCGCACCGCGGGAGGTTGTATTTCCCGGCTCTGCAATCTTGCGAAGAAATGTCATTACATAATCTTCTATGTATATCTTCTTTTTATCCGGGGCATTTCCTATCTGTCTGATATTCTTTGGCATTCTGTAGTGACCATCATTTTTTGCATTTTTTTCTGCTGTCGCCTTGTCATATACAATCTCTATCATGATAACACTCCCCATTCTTTTATTTACTTTCGTTCTATCGAAAGTTCTCTATTTTGAGATTAATTCTGATAATAGCATTCCAGATAGCCTGTACTTATCAAATTTTGTCAACAGATCCTGCAATCCATATTTTTTCTTTTTTATTATTTCGACATTTTATTTTTCAGCTTTGTGTAAACTTTATCAATCCTGGTAATACTTTATAGTAAGATACATTTTCTGGAAGGTGTTTATGAATATCAGCAAAAAACAAACGAAACGAAAAACTGAATATTTTGATCCCAGCCGTAGCCATACCTGTAAAGCACTTGGGGATAAGATCATAGAAATGATATATGAAATGGATGGTGCTTCCAAGGATATCATCGTTATCTGCATCGGCACAGACCGCGCAACCGGAGATGCCCTTGGTCCTCTGGTCGGTGATTATATCCTGGCTCACAACACAACCTATCAGGTTGCAGGCACGCTGCAATACCCTGTCCATGCTTTAAATATCAAGGATACCATCGAACACATTTATGCGGACTTTGACAATCCTTTTGTGATTGCTGTCGATGCCTCTCTTGGCATGTCAAAGGACATGGGACTGGTCACGCTCACCAACTCCCACCTTTTTCCCGGAAAAGGCGTAAATAAAAAACTTCCGGCAATAGGCGATATGTCCATTACCGGAATTGTGAATCTGTCTGGTCATACCGGAGCAAATCTTCTCCAGAATACCAGATTATATACAGTTAAACAAATGGCAGAATACATCGGAAAGGCTTTGATCTATGCCGATCATCATCTGTCATCTCCCTTATAAACTTTGATAGCCTCAGATACTGTACTTGCTGATCCTTCTTCCATGATTGAGATCAGATCAGATAATTTTTCTTCTGTACAAAAATCCTTTCCGAGATATGTTTCATATTTGTTCGTGATCATAAGCTCGTATTCAGATATCTTCTTCTGCGTATCACCGAAATCATTTTCCAGTGTATCACGTTCGGATTTCAACCGGTCCAGTTTCTCTTTTCTGCGTCCGGTAATCTCATCCGTAATCAACTGCCTGGTTTCTTTCTCGAATGTACGAAGCGCATCCAGTTTTTCATCACTGATCACTCCACCTGCATCCTCTAATTCCTGAATCTTTTTATCATATTTACCCAGTCTGTAAATACTCTCATCCTTATCCTTTGCAATTGAATTCTTGATCGCTTTTACAGCCTTCTCATTGGCTATGATCTTATCGCGGGTTCTTCTTCCCTCCCGGATCAAATCCCTATGTTTCACCTTTGTCAGGTTAAATACAATAAAATAAATAATAAACTCAGCAATTATGATCAGTGCTGCAATCAACACGCACATTGCAGTATGACTTCCTGTCTTAAACTTTGTATTCATCAAAACCGCTATCACTGCTGCAGGAATTCCTCCACATGCAACCAAAAGAATTACAAACAGCTCAAGAAATTCACTCATGCCTTTGGGGGAAAACAGGCAATAATACATCTTCGTATTACAAAAGGCCGGAACATGATTCTTTTTGAATAAAGTCTTGATAGCTGCATTCAGCTGACGATTCTCCTCCCGGATATCTGCCGTCTCCTTATTGATCCGATCTTCCATTCTCTGGCTTTTCTTTTTATCCTTCTTCGTCTGCACCTGACGGATCTTAGAATTATTTACATCGATCTGTCTGTCATAGCTTGCAGCGATCTGTTCTTTTCTTTTTTTTAATGTGGCACTGATCTCATCACCAGTTGCCCGTTCTTCCCGGACGATAGCCCGTTTATTCTTCTTCTGGAGCAGCTTGATCTCCTCCAGCTTATCTTTTAAATCTTCTAATTCGGAGATTGTATCACGCGCTTCAATCAGGTATTCCTGGTCTTCATCATATACGTTATCCGCAGCCATAGCTTTCCTCCTGTCTGTAAATGTGCACGCACAAGCCTACACTTATATTTATTTTAACAAATAACACCTTATTAAACAACCCGAAGTTTTTTCTCTGTTTTTTCTGAAATCTGTCACACTTTTTTCAAACAAAATTAAGAGAATGTAAATTGCAAACCCTGTCGACATCTTCTATAATAGATACAGGCACGAATAATAAACCATTGCCGCTGATCACCAATAATACAAAGTTATATTTTACATAAAGGAGGATTTTCCCTGACCTATGAATATTTTATTTTTTCTGACTCCTAAGAGCGAGGTTGCATTTATAGAAAGCACATTTACTTTAAGACAGATTCTTGAAAAGATGGAGATCCATCGATATTCAGCAATCCCGATTCTGTCGGGTAACGGCGAATATGTCGGAACAATCACCGAGGGTGATATCCTCTGGTTCTGCAAGAAAAACGGATTGAACCATCTGTCCGAATCCGAAGATATCCGTTTGTCCGACATTCCGAAAAAATTCGAATATGCTTCCGTATCAATCAACTCAAATATGGAAGATCTGATTGCCCGTGCGATGGCACAGAACTTCGTTCCTGTAGTAGACGACCACAACAAATTCATCGGTATCGTAACCCGAAAAGATATCATCGGCTACTGCTATAAAAAGCTGAGCCAAACTTCATAATTTTTTCAAAAGCACTAAAAAGCCATCCAACCGATACAATTATTATACCGGCTGAATGGCTTTTTATTTATTATAACACGCCTGTTCTGTTGATTGCTGAGATTAAAGCATATACAGATGCATCAATAATATCATCCTTAATGCCTGCACCCCAGGTAACTGTTCCGTCTTTTCCTTCCAGACCTACATAAGCGACTGCCTGTGAGTTAGAGCCTACCTGTAATGCATGCTCCTCATAGCAGATGATTTTGAAGTCAATGTCAAAATGCTTCTTAATTGCATTACTGACAGCATCCAGACGACCATTTCCTTTACCATGATATACTTTCTTTTCGCCATATTTCATGATCGTGATCTCAGTTGAGATTCCATCTCCCTGAACGAAATGACACTCCAACATCCGAACAGGATTTTCTATATTGACATATGTACTCTGGAAAATATCCAAAACTTCGGTAGCGGATAATTCCTTATGTGCCTTATCAGATACATCTTTAACTGTATAACCAAGATCCTCACGGAATTTTGGCGGAAGGTCAAAACCGTACTTGGACTGGAGAATATAACCGATACCTCCCTTTCCTGACTGGCTGTTGATACGGATAACATCTCCATCATATTTTCTTCCGATATCCTCCGGATTCAGCGGAAGATATGGTACTGTCCACATACCATCTCCCTGATCCTTTCTGTACTTCATACCCTTTGCTATCGCATCCTGATGAGAACCTGAAAATGCTGCAAAGACTAATTTTCCCGTATACGGAGAACGCTCATATACATGCATATTTGTTACGCGTTCATATAATTCTGTCAGCTTTGGAATATCAGACAGATCAAGTTCAGGATCTACTCCATGTGTGAACATATTCATCGCAAGTGTGATGATATCTACATTACCGGTTCTCTCACCATTTCCAAATAAAGTTCCTTCGATTCTGTCTGCACCTGCAAGAATACCAAGCTCTGCATCTGCTACGCCGCATCCACGGTCATTATGCGGATGTAAGGACAGGATAACATTTTCTCTGTCAATCAAATGTTCACTCATGTACTCAATCTGGCTTGCATACACATGCGGAAGTGACATTTCTACAGTTGCAGGAAGGTTAATAATAACCTTACGATCCGGAGTAGGCTTCCATTCTTTAATAACTGCATTACATACGTCCAATGCATAGTCAATCTCTGTTCCGGTAAAGCTCTCCGGTGAATACTCAAACGGATAATTTACTCCGTGCTCTTCTGCCATCTGGTTCAACAATTTTGCCCCATCAACCGCAAGCTGTAAGATCTCTTCTTTTGATTTCTTAAATACCTGTGTTCTCTGTGCATAGGATGTCGAATTATACAGGTGAACGATCGCATGCTTTGCGCCGTCAATTGCTTCAAATGTTTTCTTAATGATATGCGGTCTTGCCTGTGTCAGCACCTGAATGGTTACATCATCCGGTATCATATTCTTCTCAATCAGGGTACGGCAGAACTCATATTCTGTTTCCGATGCTGCAGGGAAACCAATCTCGATCTCTTTGAAACCGATTCGTACAAGTTCTTTGAAGAACTCCAGTTTCTCATCCAGATTCATTGGAACGATCAGTGCCTGATTACCGTCTCTTAAATCTACACTACACCAGATCGGCGCCTTATCAATATACTCTTTTTCTACCCATTTTACAGACTTTTCCGGTGGCATATAATAGCCTCTTTTGTAATGCTCAAAATTCTTCATGTTTAACCTCCTGTTTCTGTTTTCTGTATAAGCTCCTGTAACGGCTTTTGTTCTTCTATTCATATATTACATAAAATATGGCAATAAAAAAACCTACATCTCATCACCTATAGAGACGTAAGTTATACGCGGTACCACTCTATTTCATACATGTTGTATGCTCTCGTTACAGATACAGATATGAATCTCTTATATCCTCCTGCTATAATGGGCAGGCTCCATCCCATCCTACTTCCTTTCAGCGGGCTACTCTGAGGCGAGTTCAAATCTGTTCCACTGCTGCCTCACACCAACCGACAACTCTCTGAATGCTTCATAGATTCTACTATTCCTCTTCATCGTATTATCTGTATCGACTTTAACACAGTGTCTCGCTGTCTGTCAACCCCATTTTTGCAGAAAAAATATGCACGCGGTAACTGTTCTTCCTGTACCCGCGTGCAAAGGATTGTCATTCCTACCATACAATATGACGTTTGTTCTTCAAGAGACAACCGCCCGATGCGATCATCAATATACCGGATGCAAGTCCAAGCACCAGAACGACTACGCCTAATGCAATATTTATTGCGCCTGAAGTTTTCATTGTCTTATATGCTTTCTCCATTTTCAGCACCCCTTCTGCAAAAATTTCATTTGAAAAGATGATACCACAAAGTCTCTCACCTGACAATGTTTCAGAGTAAAATTACGCCTTAAAATTTACATTAAATATTCTTTATGTTACACTATTTTTAAAAATGAACACATATGCTATTCTTTTTATTTTCAGAATGCAGAATGTCGTCTCGAAATGAAAAACGTATCCTATACACTATAGATAAGGAGTCTGAATTATGCCAGCTATTTCAAATGATTGGGCTGCGGAACTGAAGCCCGAATATAAAAAAGAATATTATAAAGAACTGTTTAATTTTGTTGGACATGAATATGCCACAAGAGAGATCTTTCCTCCTGCCGATGATATATTCAATGCGTTCCATCTGACACCATTATCAAAGGTCAAATGTGTTATCATCGGTCAGGATCCTTACCACAACGTAGGGCAGGCGCATGGTCTGAGCTTCAGCGTAAAGCCGGGTGTCGACATCCCGCCTTCTCTTGCTAATATCTATCAGGAGCTTCACGATGACCTTGGCTGCTATATACCCAATAATGGTTATCTTGTCAAATGGGCAGAGCAGGGTGTCCTGATGTTAAATGCTGTTCTGACCGTCCGGGCGCATCAGGCAAATTCCCATCAGGGACATGGTTGGGAACAATTTACAGACGCCTGTATGGAGATCTTAAACCGCCAGGATCGTCCGATCGTATTCATCTTATGGGGATCGTATGCACAAAAAAAAGCTTCGATGTTAAACAATCCGAATCATCTGATCTTAAAAGCTCCGCATCCAAGTCCGTTATCTGTCTATCGTGGTTTCTGGGGAAGCAAGCCTTTCAGCAAAACGAACAACTTCCTGACCGAGCACGGTGTTGAACCGATCGACTGGCAGATTGAAAACATATGACAATAAATCTGCCAAGCAAATAAGCAACGTGTCTGTATAAAGACAACGTTGCTTATTTATTTGGCAGATAAACAGATATGAGCAAGAAGGGCGAATAGCCCGGAATGCGAATAGCTGTACGATTTCGAAAGTCCGACGGATGGAGAAATCGGTATTATTGAATTGTCTCCCGCTTCTTGTCCAGTTCTGCCTGAACAACAGCAAGTTGTTCGATAATTTTATCTTTTAACATAGATATCTCGGAAGCATAGTTCTCTCCCAGATTGTCTTTTACCTGTTCTAACCGGTCAAGGATATCGGTATAAGTCTGATTTACTTTTCTCTGGATCCATTTGCGATTGGATACAAAAAGGATAGTTCTTAGATTATGCAGTCTGTCTGCAAGTTTGATCATGACCACCTGTGCCGGGGCGTGGTCAAATAGACGTTTTGAATAGTCAGAGAAGGTCTCTCCTTCAAGTTTACTTAATAAATATACATGATCCCTGATATCCGTACCAAAGATCTTTTCAATATCTTCAAATGTACAGTCCGTATCTTCTACCGTATCATGCAATAACGCAACTACAAGTACAGTTTCATCCTCTACATGACATTCGTCCTTTAATATATGGTAAACGCCAAGAATATGTTCATCATAATACGGCACTTTGCCATCTCTTCCAAGACGTGTCTGCCCCTGATGACATTGCCTGGCAAATGCCATTGCAGTCTTCACGCAATCTGCTTCTGCTGCTTCTGTCTGACAGCCACATTCTTCTATATAAGAAATTGTTCCATTCCTGTCTGCTGTATTTGTAAAACCCTGCATGTTCTGCTCCATTCTGTACCTTAACTGGTATTTAATATGACATAACCGGACATGTCCACCCGCACCTTGTATCTATTTCAGTATAACACAGCCGCCCATATCTTTCCAGCAAATCTGTCATTTTATAGATACTTCATTTTTTCATCTGCTTCGTTTTTCTGTCTTATACTTTTCCATAATTTGTCTGTCTCCAAGCTTGAATCCTGCCGGAATTTCGCATATACTAGATTCTGCTTTCCCGTAATATTCAACTATATATTGTTCCAACCTGTCCGTGCGGGTTGCAACAAGCGGACTTGAACGCACAATATATATGTCATTGCACTATATTCGTTTGTTCTCGTATCACCAGATCCGCATCAGAACACACATTATATACATGGCATTGCCTGTTACGGTGAATGATACAAATTAAGAAAGAGGTTTCACGATTATGGATATTATTTTGAAAATCAGTCAGGAACTTATGTGCCGACAGGAGCAGGTAGCTGCTGCCGTTAAATTGATAGATGAGGGATGCACGATCCCTTTTATTGCAAGATACAGAAAGGAAGCTACCGGTTCTTTAAACGATGAACAGCTTCGTACTCTGGATGAACGGCTCACTTATCTCAGAGGACTGGAAGACCGGAAGGAAAAGGTCATCGCTTCGATCGAAGAACAGGGCATGCTGACCGATGAACTAAAGAAGTCAATTCTGGCTGCTGAAACACTCGTTGCAGTGGAAGATCTGTATCGTCCTTATAAACCAAAGAGAAAAACGCGTGCGACAATCGCACAGAGCAAAGGTCTTACCGGACTTGCCAACATCATCTCCCTTCAGATGACAAATAAGCCGATTCCGGAGGAAGCACTGGCTTATGTATCCGAGGAGAAAGAAGTCCACTCTGCAGAAGAAGCCATCGCCGGAGCTATGGACATTATTGCAGAATCTATTTCAGATAACGCTGAATATCGTACAGAAATCCGAAGCCTTACAATGGACAAGGGTATTTTGATGACAACTGCCAAGGATCCGGAAGCAGAATCCGTATATGAAATGTATTATGATTTCAGCACACCCGTACGCAAAATGACCGGATACCGTACACTTGCGATCAACCGTGGAGAAAAGGAAAAATTTCTCTCTGTTAAGATTGAAGCACCGGTTGATGAGATCACCGGTTATCTGATCCGTCAGGTGATCGTACGCGACAATCCAAATACAAATGACATTTTAAGAAATACTATAACTGACAGTTATGAACGTCTGATCGCACCTTCTATTGAACGCGATATTCGAAGCAGTCTGACAGAAGCTGCTGAAGATGGCGCGATCAAGGTATTTGGCAGCAACTTAAAGCAGCTTTTAATGCAGCCACCGATCAATGGTCATGTGGTTCTCGGCTGGGATCCTGCTTTCCGTACCGGATGTAAGCTGGCAGTCGTTGATGCAACCGGAAAGGTGCTCGCCACTAAGGTTATTTACCCAACTGCCCCTCAGAACAAAGTGGAAGAATCCAAGAAGATCTTAAAAGATCTGATCAAGAAATATCATATTTCCCTTATCTCAGTTGGAAACGGTACTGCTTCCCGTGAATCCGAAGCGATCATTGCAGATCTTATCCATGAGCTGGATACAAAGATTCAATATGTGATCGTAAACGAAGCCGGCGCATCCGTCTACTCTGCAAGTAAACTTGCAACAGAAGAATTCCCGAACTTTGATGTAGGCCAGCGTAGTGCTGCTTCAATCGCAAGAAGACTTCAGGATCCGCTTGCCGAGCTGGTCAAGATCGATCCAAAAGCGATCGGTGTCGGTCAGTATCAGCACGATATGAATCAAAAGAAGCTGACAGAAGCATTAGACGCTGTTGTAGAAGATTCCGTAAACCAGGTCGGTGTCGATCTAAATACCGCTTCCGCTCCTCTGATGGAACATATTTCCGGTATCAACAAAACCCTGGCAAAAAATATCGTAGAATACAGAGAAGCAAATGGCCGTTTTAAGAACAGAAAAGAACTGTTAAAGGTTGCTAAACTTGGCCCGAAAGCATTTGAACAGTGTGCCGGATTTATGAGGATCACTGGTGGTACAAATCCACTGGACGCAACCTCTGTCCACCCGGAAAGCTATGAGGTTACTGAAACACTGATCCAGCATCTCGGTTATTCCATGGATGATCTTGCATCCGGTCAGTTAAAGGGCATTACAAAAGCAGCCGGTGATATCAAAGCACTCGCTAAGGAACTGGGTGTCGGAACAGTAACCGTCACCGACCTTGTAAAAGAACTGGAAAAACCAGCCAGAGATCCTAGAAGCGAAATGCCACAGCCGATCCTGCGTGGTGATATCCTTGAAATGAAGGATCTGAAGGAAGGCATGATCTTAAAGGGAACTGTCCGCAATGTAATCGATTTTGGTGCATTTGTCGACATCGGTGTTCATCAGGATGGTCTGGTGCATATCTCCCAGATGTCCGATAAATTCATCAAGCATCCATTGGATGTCGTCAGCGTCGGTGACATCGTAACGGTTAAGGTTATGAGCGTGGATCTTGCCAAGAAACGGATCCAGCTTACAATGAAAGGAATTAACTGATCGATTTCCCACGACAAATGTCTGATTCTGTCTTTTGCGCTTGATTTATATATAATTATAAGATAAAATAAAACTATATGTGGCCTGTTAAGGTTTATAAATTATATGTAAAGTTCAGGGAGGAACTATCGTTTTGAAGATAGGGATTATTTCAATAAATACACATACGAAAGCACTTAATTTTGCGTGTCCTTTACACACATATGCTTTCCAGCAATTTTTATCAGATCATGGCATCGAAAGTACAGTCATTGACTATATGCCTATCTACAATAACAAAGAATACGATCCGGTCTATCCTCTGCATTTTTATCTGCAACATGGCTACAACAAAGCTCTGACAGAAATAATGCCGGAAGGCCTTACAAAAGATGAACAAAAGGTCTGGACACATAAGCATAACCTGAAAATACTTACGATCAATAAATTTGCCAAGTTGTACACGATATGGCCAAAGCGGTATCAGAAATTTGAGAATTTTATCAATGCTCATTATATCCGCACCAAAGAAACCTATCACCATGACGATCTGGATGATCAGAAACTGGATTTTGACTGCTACATCTGTGCTACGGATGTTATCTGGCAGTACAATCCGGATAAAGGCTTTGACCGTGGATTTTTTCTGGCTGCCGAGCCTATGAAAAACGCTCCGAAGATCGGATATGCTGTCAGTCGTGGTGTCTTTAACGGCTGGACAAAAGAACAGGAAAAAGAATTTATCGAATATACAACGCCATTCGAGGCAATCGCTGCGAGAGAGTCAAGCTTTGCCGAACACATTCATGAACTGACGGGGAAAGATGTTCCGGTTGTACTGGATCCTGTATTCTTAAAGGATAAAAAATTCTGGCACGATATTGCGCTCCCGCCCAGAAATCAGGAACGCAAATATGTCCTACTCTACGCTGTAATGGAGCGTGCGATCGACTCCATCCAGAAGGCTCTGGCATTTGCAAAGGAAAAAGGTCTGGAACTTATCATCCTGTCCTCCTATGAAAGCAATGTCCATCTGCCAAAAGAAGGCGATTACAAAGTCATCTATAATGTTGGTCCGGATGAATGGCTTGGATATATAGAACAGGCAGAATACATCTTTACAAATTCATTCCATGCCTGTGCATTCTCGATCTTATTTGAAAAGCAGTTTTATGTTGGTGCAAGACATGGCGATAAGGTTGATACAATCTTAAAAACCTTTGATTTAGAGGATCGCCGTTTTACAAAAACCTATGACAGTACAAAATCAGCAAAACCGATCGATTATAGCAAAGTTGGTCAGCTTCTGGAGGAAAAACGAAAAGCCTCCGGTGATTTCATACTGAATGCGATCCATTCTGTTGAAAAGAAATACAATCTGGCAGATACTCATTTTAAGAAGGAACCATTTAACCTGATCTATGCTTCCTCTGCTAAGAATAAAAATCTTGTCTGTCGGTTATTTACTTTTGGATTGAACAAATCGATCCGGGAAAAATCGATTGAATTTCGTCCAAATGAGAAATATGACGGCAACGCAGTTGTAAAACTGGCAAAGAATCCATTCCGTTATAAAGGCTTTACCTTCCTTGGATGGTATTGCCGTACAACTTTTCACGGTATCTACAAATGGTACTGTATGGACGGACAGTTCCACACCGCAGCCGAGATTCTATATCATGATGATATCGAATTATGTCGTTTTCAGGATCAGGAACAGACGGATGCCTTTACAAGGAATCGTTTCCTGACCGGAAATTCATTCTTCCTGCAGGCGGTATGGCAAAATAATGAAAACGGACATATTATTCCGAATATCGAGCGAAGCCTGCGTGCCTCTTTCAAAGAATATATGGTACAGGCTCGTAAAAAATAAATAATGATCCGGATTTTATCGGATAGAAACACAGGAGACCGTGTACAACTCATGCTTGTATACTGTCTCCTGTTTTAATTCGTCTTTATTTCTATTTTTTGATTCTTTTTTATTTTGTCGGCTCTTTGCCCTCGTTTATATTCTGAACAAGCATGTGTCATCTGGCAAGATAGGTCTGTGCTGCCTGCTGATATATAACCATAGCTTTCATAACCTGTTCCAGTGTGCTTCCATATGTCTGAGCCGACAACACCGTATACGCATAACTTAAAACACCATATGTTATCGCTCCGCTCTCTCCTGCTGCCAATGTATTCATCTGTGTAATGTTCTGAATACGCACGGCAGGAATTTCTATATAAAACATATTGGATCCGACGGATACCGGAGTTACTGCATTTCCATTTAAGGTAAATGTTATATCACTCAGCTCCACATCACCTGCTTTTGTAAAATAATGACGAATCAGTGTTCCTGAACGTAGCACCAAGGAGCTTCCATAATAGGAAATTCCATCCGGCATATTTCCTGCCTGCACGGACTGATAGGATGCAAGTGCAGTCAGATCCATGCTTCCTATCTGACGTTCCGTCTCCGGCAGAATTGCATTTGCCAGATCACCGGTATGATAACCAAACAATTCCTGTGCGGCAGTTCCGTAATTCAGCATTGCCTTCACGACCGGAAGTTCTGCTGTATAGGTACTGCTCCGGCCTAACATATATCCCGCATAATCCTGAACCGAATACCGATATATTGTTCCGCAGGCAGTTCCATCGGACAGAAATACCTGTGCCCGGATATCATCCGCCATCTCCTTTGCTGCCACGTAACAGGTAAATACATAATACTGTTTTCCATTTACTGTCTGCTTCTCTGCATCCGTCACCTTCTGTTGCGTTGTGCTTCCATCCGGCATCGTAAATTCCATATATGCGCCGCTGTCATTTAAAACTGTATTTGTAAACCGCAGATAAAAGCAGATTCCCGTCTCCTCCTCCAGCCGGAGCGAATATCCGGCAAGTGATGCGCTCATACCATCTAACATTGCATTACACAGATCACAGATTCCATCTCCATCCTGATCTTCATGATACAGGTCTGTACTCAGTTCCGGATAGACGAATTCATATGCGCCATTTGCATCCCAGGCGCCTTCTGCTATATGACAGCTTCCGAAATCGGTCTTTGCAAAATGATCCGGCTTCGTTGCATATCCAACCAAAAAGAAATCATAATAGGTCCGGCCGGTCTGGTCATCCCAGGTCGCATCTACTCCATACCAGATACCGTCCTCCATCTGAACCAGATCCCACATATGGGCTCCACCGGTATCTGTCACTCCGGTCACAAGCACACATGGTATTCCATATGCGTCGCACAACAGCTTAAAGCCTCTGGAATATCCTGCACAGACCGTCTCCACCGTTCCATCACCATTCGCGTCACGAAATGCACTGTAAGCCGATTGATATTCACTGCTTGTCGTATTAGATTTTGCATAGGATGTACTGTTACAGATATAATCATGAATCTCTTTTATGGTCTGATATCTGAATGTACTTCCCGCGAGCTTCTTATTGATCGATTCCGTTGCTTCCGACACGATCGTATCCATCTCCGCCTTTGTAGCATCAACCGACGGTTCTTTGATATAGGTCGTAATACATGGAACTGTTACATCCTTTACCATACTGTTATTCTCATCCAGCTCAGACGAATAATATGAAATTCCATTTATTTTGTATGACATATAATAGGTTGCACCCGACAGCCAGCTAAGCTCCGGATGGTCATAGATCAGAGCAAGAAATGCCGGAGTCAGCATGTCACGTTCCCAGCTCAGCACCTGTGGATGAAAGGTATCCGGCATGACCATCTTATTATCCGATGTGATCGTAATCTTCTGATCCTTCCAAACGCTGGAATAATTCAACGTGATCGTACTCGTTGTAGAGCCATCTTTATAGGCATCATATAAGATATTATATATTTCTTTTGACACATCATCCAACTGATCATAATACCGGTCCGTTGCTGTCCTGTCTTCCCGAAGGTTATAGGCGGATATTCCATTTCCCATCGTGACCGCATTTACGTCACCCAGGATTTCTTCCCAGCCATACGAATTCTCTTCCGGCTCCGCAGCCAAGATCTCATCTTTATCTGTTTCTTCTTGTCGATCTTCAACCTGTGTAGATGTATCCGCTTCTTCCTCTGTCTGTTCTTCCGTTCCTGACAGAGTATCGTGCGTTTTATCTGTTGTTATCTCTGCCATTGTTGTTCCCGCTGCAAATACGGTTCCGCCGCCCGTTGCCGCCGCTGCGATCATGGCAAGCCCTGCCACAAATATTTTCAGTTTCCTATATCTTCTCATAGCATCACCCCTGTATCAATCTGCTGTGCATCCAGTCTGCGCACCCTCTTGTTTTATACTGTATTCCGTACCTTTTATACTGGTTCTATTTTATCATAGATGGTAAGAGGATACTATGAGATTTTTTATTTCTAAATAGCTGCATGATGTGCTTCGCGCATTTCATACATTTATCATTCCAATTCTGCAATCATCTGTTTTAAGTGTTCCGTCAGTTTTGTATTCTCTGCATAGTCAACCGGGCAGTCAATGATACAGACTTTACCAGATGCAAATGCCTGTTCCAGAACATCCTTCAAATCTTCTGTTTTATCTACACGAAGTCCAACTGCATGCATACTCTCTGCCATTTTTGCAAAATCTGGATTTGTAAAATCTACAAAACAGTGATCGCCAAATCGGTCATCCTGTTTCCATTTGATCAAACCATAGCTGTCATCCCGCATGACCAGAACGACGATCGGAACATTCATCCGAACAGCTGTTTCAATCTCCTGACAATTCATCATGAAACCACCATCACCTGTAACAGCAAGTACCTTTCTTTCCGGATATAACATCTTCGCTGCGGTTTAACCGGGTTGCGCTTCTGCTTCCAACAATCTTAACGAAGTTCCAGACCGACTACCCAGATATCAACATCCAGGTTATCGAAGATAATTCGATCGAGCTGCAGAACATGTTGGTAAAGGGGGATATCGACCTGATGTTAGAACAGCTTCCGTTTGCCGATGATATTGCATACTATACCTTAGGGGAAGATCATCTGTACCTGCTGGTTACGGATGAATATCTAAAAAATTGTTTCGGACCGGACTTCAGTCACGTCAAGAGCATCCTGATCAGCACCGGAAGGATCCAGGTTCTGGAACCTTGCAATTTTCTTCTCAATAAAACCGGCAATACGATCCGGAGTGCCATGAACAGCATCTTCCAGTCTGAAAAAATGGCTGTCAAGGTTGGTGTGGAATCCAACAATCTGGAAACCTTATATAATCTGTGTATCAACCACTATGGATGCACGGTTTATCCCGACAATTTTCTGTCTGACCGGAAGCTGACTGACAACCTCAATGCGATCCAGCTTAACTATCCAAGCGCCAGCTATACACTTGGCATCGGCTATATGAACGGGCATTATCTGTCAAATGCCGCAAAGGAGCTTATCCGGCTGATGGAGGGGTGATGTGATAGCGTAACCTTGCTTATGGTGTTTGTATCGCCCCCGACATAGCACATATGACTCGCTAATGTCATATCATGCTATGCCTTGGTCGATACAAACACCATAAGCAAGGACTGTATTTGAACGCATCTACCCATCATCCAATCTCAACATTTATCTCAGGCAGGCTGATATGTAACGGGATATTTATTAATACTTTCGGCTTACTACTTTGGATTATCTATCGCAGGTCGTCAACGGACTTTATAAGGGAGATTTTGATAGAATGCATAATCTGCCAGATATAGCCGCAAGTCGCCTATTTCCTTGATTTTTTCGTCATTTTGACGATACTTTTTCAGTACCGGATGTGCATATGTATATGGTATAATTTATATAAGCATATCGATCTGATGATATGTTGGAATTTAGGGTTATGGAGCCGTATATATCGGACAAAGAAAGGAGTTGAAGGTTATGAACAAAAAGATTATCAGTCTCATACTCATGTTTATTATGATCGGGGAGCTCATGTTTACAAGCATGCCGGCAGCAAAAGCCAGTGGCTATCTTGAAATAAAGGCAACCGCTACATCGATGACCTCGGTAAAAATAACATGGAAAGCACAAAAAGGAGTTACTCAGTATAAAATCTATCGTGCCACAGAAAACAAAAACGGAAATGTCGGCAAATATAAGGTGGTAGCAACCATCTCCGGCAATAAGAAAAGTTACACCGACAAGAAATTAAAAACAGAGAAAACTTACAGCTACATGGTTCGTGGCTATAAGAATAAAAAATGTGTAATCAAAACCGGAGTTCCGGAATCTGCCTATACCGGACTGACATGTTCATTTGACGAATACCAGTTTGCAGAAGCCCCAAGAAGTACAAAGTCGATCACGCTGAAATTATACAGTTCAGGCGGCGTACTTCCAACCGGATATGAAATCTACCGGAAAGAAATGGGTATCGTAGGCTACAAGAAGATTGCCACAGTCAAGAAAAGTGTAGACAGTCTGAACTACAAAGACAAGACAGTAACAGCAGGCAAGACATACCGCTATAAGGTCAGAACTTATCTTAAAGTCGGCAAGAAGAAATATTACAGTGCATTTACAGACTACGAACAGATATCTGCAACAAACCGAAGCGGTAAATATGCGTTCAAATTTGACAACAGTGTAAAATGTGCTGATAACGAAACAGTATATAAGATTACCAGCAAAGCCTATAATGACACATTGAAATTATATGACAATGCTGTACTGACGATTGAACTGGACGATGGTTCGACCATTGAAACAGGTGTTGATATCATTTCCTATCGCAAAGGTGATGGCCCATGGAAGAAATACAAAAGCAACCAGAGCCTGACTCTTAAGGCAAATGAAACACTCCGGCTCAAGGTTCGTGCTACACAAGATGTAAAGATTAAGAATCTCAAAAATGTACAGTCCTATGAACTGAATATGGATGTTACTTATAGTAAAATAAGCAGTTTTCTCTGGGCTTACCCTTATGCCGGTACAGCTAAGACTGTTATGAATTCAGAAGCGATTCATTAAATAACCGCATAATATAAAGTACCTCTGCTCCATGGTGGTTATATGATACAAGACAGAATTTCTGAAATGTATTGCATATGAAACTACTATGGGGTGGAGGTGTTGTTTTTTTGCCGACATTTATGTCGACATTTTCTTGTTCAGTTCGATAAAATTATATGCTATACTTATTTTGTTCTGGTTAAACGAGGTGATCATGAGAAATATATTTTTTGTAGATAGTGAGAACGTCGGTGATTCCTGGATACAACTATTTGATTATCTGAATGACGATGACTGTATCCTTGTATTCTACACCGATAAATCTCCTAACATGTCCTATGCAAATGTTGTCGCATTGAAACAGTCCCCTTTTGAACCTGAGTTCATCCTCTGTGAAAACGGAACTGATAATGCCTTAGATTTTCAACTTGTAACCTACCTTGGTTCGTATACAGTTAAAAATCCGGACGACAACCTCATCATTGTTTCAAAAGATAAAGGTTTTGACAGCGTGGTACATTTCTGGACGGAACGCGGATACCATGTATGCCGCAAGGCTCCCTCCATTTTCCACACACTGGCAAATGAACTATCTGTACAAAAGCCAATGCTTCCTGCAATTCCAGCTTTTACTGCAGTACCGGAAAGTATTGATGATTCAGTAATAAAGGCAGAAAATCCAAAGCCGGACGTGATCGTAGAAGCCACTCCCGCTGCGAATCCTGTCAAAATTGCTGTTTCTGCTAAGATTGATAAACAGGCTGCTATTCCAGAAGCTGTATCTACGCCGCTGTATGATAAGGAACAGGTCGATACATTACTTTCCTGTGTCGGGAAAAGTAATCTATCCGCCATCCACAACATACTTATATCAATCTACGGTCAGGAAAAAGGAAGTTATATCTATGGTATAGTAAAGAGTTCATCCTACGAGATACCAAAGGTCAACTGGCAAAAGAAAACAAAATACCGTAAATTCTTATCGATTGTTTACTCTAATGCCGGTATTGCTCTCATTGATGATTTCTATAAAAAACTATACCCGCATAAAGCAAACCTTCGGGAAATTCACAACCTCTTCGTAACCAAGTATGGTCAGGAAAAGGGTACCGAATACTATCGCTACTATAAATCGCATGCAGAATTTCTGCAGAAGACATTCTAGCATGTAACAAAAAGGAACCAGAACAAAGTTCTCCCCCGCCACAGGAGCTGAAGCGCATATAGGCGATGTGGTAAGTAAGGCTGTGGTGGGTGGAAAATAGAGTATTCAGGAACAAAATCTCTACTAATTTTTAGAATGTAACAGTCCTTATTAATGATGCGTTTTAAAAGTCTATTTTTTAGTGGAATCTCAGATTTCTTTCTATTTTTCTATGTTTGACATTTATTAAACTACACTCTCATATAGGGAGTGTAGCGTAATAATCATAGTTATAGTTTATTTGGGAGATTTCAATCCACACTTCCGCATAGGGAATGACTCTCTCTGCTCATCGACCTGATCAGCTATACCATTTCAATTCGCTCCCCCGCGAAGGGAGTGACATGAATACAACTATTCGTAAAAACTTAAGTTTAACATTTCAATCCACACTCCCGCGTAGGGAGTGACTTCACTTCTACGAAAAATCTAATACACTTCTACATTTCAATCCACACTCCCGCGTAGGGAGTGACAGAGCTATCACCATAATCCCACCGTTTTCTTAACATTTCAATCCACACTCCCGCGTAGGGAGTGACAATAGTAAGTATGGCTAATTGATGTAATGTGAGATTTCAATCCACACTCACGCGTAGGGAGTGACTTATACAGCTTGCAATGCGAGGTGATACGGAATATTTCAATCCACACTCCCGCGTAGGGAGTGACATAGCAACTTATAATCAACTTATACCAATTAATTCATTTCAATCCACACTCCCGCGTAGGGAGTGACGGAGATCAAGACAGAGCTTGCACTTATGCACCAAATTTCAATCCACACTCCCGCGTAGGGAGTGACAAATTATCCCAGGATGCTTTCATGGCGTTTGTAATTTCAATCCACACTCCCGCGTAGGGAGTGACATACGCTCCAAGCTGTAAGGCAAGTGTCTTTGTATTTCAATCCACACTCCCGCGTAGGGAGTGACCACGCCGTGATGATTACTTTGCGATCATGTACAATTTCAATCCACACTCCCGCGTAGGGAGTGACGCAGATTTATTGATATTATACGCCTGCATAACGCTTATTTCAATCCACACTCCCGCGTAGGGAGTGACACTGTTCCAAATAGCCCCGATTTCATCCATCACATTTCAATCCACACTCCCGCGTAGGGAGTGACCAAATTTGGACGCTTGTCAGAATCGACTGTACAGATTTCAATCCACACTCCCGCGTAGGGAGTGACGGACTGGATAGTAATGCTTTCCAGTATTTTTCCCATTTCAATCCACACTCCCGCGTAGGGAGTGACCATACTGACCTTCATTTCATAAATGTTATAAAGAATTTCAATCCACACTCCCGCGTAGGGAGTGACGCAATTCTGGACGGTAGAAAGAGCTGCACAAGGAATTTCAATCCACACTCCCGCGTAGGGAGTGACGCATGATCTTGCAGATAAGCTACAGTGGTTCGTGATTTCAATCCACACTCCCGCGTAGGGAGTGACATGTTACGCGTTTGTAAACAAGAAAGGAGAATTATTTCAATCCACACTCCCGCGTAGGGAGTGACCTTATGAAGTTGCACCGGTGCAACTTTAAAATATATTTCAATCCACACTCCCGCGTAGGGAGTGACTGAATCGAAGCTGATGAGCAAACACAGAAAGGAAAATTTCAATCCACACTCCCGCGTAGGGAGTGACGTTTATAAGCTTCATCCAAATCACTTTCAGAAGCATTTCAATCCACACTCCCGCATAGGGAGTGACACGAGCAGCTTATTACTATTGAAAAGGGTAAACAAAATTTCAATCCACACTCCCGCGTAGGGAGTGACGGGATATGGCTTGGATCGGCTTATCAATGATTCAATTTCAATCCACACTCCCGCGTAGGGAGTGACTTATGTTCCGTTTGTCACGTCAAGGCAGCTTATATTTCAATCCACACTCCCGCGTAGGGAGTGACCTGCTGTTTGATAAAGCATTCCTTGATCAACTGATTTCAATCCACACTCCCGCGTAGGGAGTGACCTGTCATGAGGTGCAGGTGGGGACGTATGACAACGATTTCAATCCACACTCCCGCGTAGGGAGTGACACAGCTCATTTATCTAACGATAAAAAAATGCAGATTTCAATCCACACTCCCGCGTAGGGAGTGACAGAATGTCCTATTGAAAATGCAAAGGAAGCAGGAATTTCAATCCACACTCCCGCGTAGGGAGTGACCCTGCTTGTTGCTCTGCTTGCACCTCTTCTTGATGATTTCAATCCACACTCCCGCGTAGGGAGTGACTGACGAGCAGTTTTTTCATTATTATAACACAATAATTTCAATCCACACTCCCGCGTAGGGAGTGACTGTAACAACCGAAAACGTAACAAAAGACACAGAAATTTCAATCCACACTCCCGCGTAGGGAGTGACAGACACGCATACCCTTACAGCGTATGCAAATAATATTTCAATCCACACTCCCGCGTAGGGAGTGACCGGAATATCCGCAACGTTGACAAACTCTTTTGTAATTTCAATCCACACTCCCGCGTAGGGAGTGACGTAGAAGTGTTGGGAGTACGCATTGACGATAAAAATTTCAATCCACACTCCCGCGTAGGGAGTGACCCTGTTGTTTGTGGCGATATGAAATGATTTTTTATTTCAATCCACACTCCCGCGTAGGGAGTGACAAATTGCCGTCCTGTCAAGTGATAAATTTCGCATATTTCAATCCACACTCCCGCGTAGGGAGTGACGTTATTGTAACAAGGACACGCGACCAGTACAGCATTTCAATCCACACTCCCGCGTAGGGAGTGACCTGTAATAGTGCTCGTATGTGCTTTTACAAATTTTATTTCAATCCACACTCCCGCGTAGGGAGTGACGAATCTATTGCGAATATCTTCGTTTCCCCATATTATTTCAATCCACACTCCCGCGTAGGGAGTGACTTTTACAAGGGCATCGACAAAATCAGAAGACCACATATTTCAATCCACACTCCCGCGTAGGGAGTGACTTTGTTCCACGATAACCACCGCCATACTCTGTTATTTCAATCCACACTCCCGCGTAGGGAGTGACGTTAAAATTGTAGAAAAATCACGAAACATTTGGGATTTCAATCCACACTCCCGCGTAGGGAGTGACTTGTTTGTCGGGTCTGCCGACATCTTGATGCTTATTTCAATCCACACTCCCGCGTAGGGAGTGACCTGTATCCATGACTTCAAGATATCCAGCATAATATTTCAATCCACACTCCCGCGTAGGGAGTGACATTCCACCTCCGTTTCAAAATCGGCACGGCAAATATTTCAATCCACACTCCCGCGTAGGGAGTGACCCGCGCCAGTTCTTACCATCGTTGATTTTTTGTATTTCAATCCACACTCCCGCGTAGGGAGTGACTTGAAATGATACTATGTCCTCATGATACTTATCTATTTCAATCCACACTCCCGCGTAGGGAGTGACTGTAAATGGTTTGGTATACAACCGCATCAGATTATTTCAATCCACACTCCCGCGTAGGGAGTGACTTAGATTCAGAGGGTGAATCCGTGAAGCAGATGATTTCAATCCACACTCCCGCGTAGGGAGTGACTGGAACAGGGTGTTTACATTAAATAGTTTCACTGTATTTCAATCCACACTCCCGCGTAGGGAGTGACACAAGCAATCTCCTGTGGAAGTTCTGGCTTATTAATTTCAATCCACACTCCCGCGTAGGGAGTGACATATTATTTACCTGTTAAAGTAACCATTCCATATATTTCAATCCACACTCCCGCGTAGGGAGTGACTATGATAGCATTTTTAGGAACAATGCCATTTTCTATTTCAATCCACACTCCCGCGTAGGGAGTGACTGGTGTGATTTTAATGATGAAGGAAATGCACTTATTTCAATCCACACTCCCGCGTAGGGAGTGACCGATCAACTCATAAATTTTATTTATGTTTATGTGATATTTCAATCCACACTCCCGCGTAGGGAGTGACACATCAACCGCCCGATAAAATCATATCTAGCAAATTTCAATCCACACTCCCGCGTAGGGAGTGACCGAACCGGTTCGGGTTGTTGTCGATTTTGTGTGAATTTCAATCCACACTCCCGCGTAGGGAGTGACTAAAATTTTCAAAACCTTGCTTTTCAAATTGTTTATTTCAATCCACACTCCCGCGTAGGGAGTGACCTATAACTTTTACTTATAGCAATAGATCCACTGATTTCAATCCACACTCCCGCGTAGGGAGTGACGTTATTGTTTTGATCCTCATTTCAGTGCCACTGAAATTTCAATCCACACTCCCGCGTAGGGAGTGACCAAATACTGTCAATCCTGTGATAGTTCCGACTGATTTCAATCCACACTCCCGCGTAGGGAGTGACTTTCCAAATTCTTTATTATTTACATCATTTTCAATTTCAATCCACACTCCCGCGTAGGGAGTGACGGTTTACGACCTATTATAATTTGCTCACCTAATGCATTTCAATCCACACTCCCGCGTAGGGAGTGACGTGCTTCTTGCTTCTATTTCGTCATGCAATGACTATTTCAATCCACACTCCCGCGTAGGGAGTGACCTAAACGTGCCACTAAATCGTCATGCAATTTTGATTTCAATCCACACTCCCGCGTAGGGAGTGACGTTGTCCAGACACCAAAAAGATAGTTATTAAACATTTCAATCCACACTCCCGCGTAGGGAGTGACAATGAAAGAAAAGCTTCTTTAAGCTGTTCCTCACCATTTCAATCCACACTCCCGCGTAGGGAGTGACATTGCATAATTCTTCAAAACCTTTTACATCTTGTATTTCAATCCACACTCCCGCGTAGGGAGTGACCAAAACTATAGTTAAGATAGACGGTTGGGAGTTATTTCAATCCACACTCCCGCGTAGGGAGTGACTTCCACAAGTCCGATTGCGAGATCATCATACATATTTCAATCCACACTCCCGCGTAGGGAGTGACCATCCACAAGGGTTAAGGTGCTCATTGAGCAAGTGATTTCAATCCACACTCCCGCGTAGGGAGTGACGTTGTAATAATTCCTGAATCTAATGAATCACCTATTTCAATCCACACTCCCGCGTAGGGAGTGACTGTTATCGGCTTGTTATTACACCGGTCATGACAAATTTCAATCCACACTCCCGCGTAGGGAGTGACATTTTAACCACAAACACTATATAAATGTTTCACGTATTTCAATCCACACTCCCGCGTAGGGAGTGACAGTAATGGCTGAAACATACGCGATTGCAAAATGTATTTCAATCCACACTCCCGCGTAGGGAGTGACCTTGGTTACATTTCTGCAATTTTTGAAAATCGTTGATTTCAATCCACACTCCCGCGTAGGGAGTGACGAATTTACGGTGTTGGTTGTGTCACCCTCACCGATTTCAATCCACACTCCCGCGTAGGGAGTGACCCGAACCGGTTCGGATTGATGTCGATTTTGTGTGAATTTCAATCCACACTCCCGCGTAGGGAGTGACCCGATGATAAACAATGATGCTTGGATTTCAGAAATTTCAATCCACACTCCCGCGTAGGGAGTGACCGTTGAGGTGGACTGTGGCTCTGTATTTTACAATATTTCAATCCACACTCCCGCGTAGGGAGTGACGCAAAAAATCTTTTAAAGGCTTTACATTTTCGGATTTCAATCCACACTCCCGCGTAGGGAGTGACCCTTTTCTTTATCTTTTGAGTTCGTAACACAAGATTTCAATCCACACTCCCGCGTAGGGAGTGACGAGCAACTCTTCATTAAAAGTATTTGCACGGACATTATTTCAATCCACACTCCCGCGTAGGGAGTGACCTGTATCAAGAATATAATTTACAAGCGTATGATATTTCAATCCACACTCCCGCGTAGGGAGTGACAGCAAATCTCACCAATATTCTGCCTTAACAATTGATGAAATTTGTTAAAACTAAACATTATTTGATATTTTTTCCCTTTTTTCAAAATACTCATTATAAAAAAGGATTTAATATCATATTATTTAGTGCGAATCCTTCAACAATTTTATGTACGCTTAACATTCGCACTTTAAACTATAAGCACTTGGTCAGCTGCGATTCCTCTATCTACTCCAAAATGCTCAATTTTTGTTTGATAATGATTTCCCAAATAATAGAATCTGATGCTATCATGTTCTGCATCGATAATATCTGTTAACGTTGCTTTCAATGTCACACTTTGTGCATTATCCAAGATACACTCGAACACAGAATTCTGAACCCTTCTTCCATAGTTAACACACTGTTTTGCTACTTTTCGAAGTCTGGTTCTTCCAGCAGCATCTTCCGTATTAACATCATATGTTATTAATACCAACATGTATCTCACCTTACTTCCATAAAAATGGTGGATATCCATCCAAATCTCCACGAAGATACCGTGCCAGCAACATGGCCTGCACATATGGAACTATTCCCCATTCCACTTTTTCTTGTAAATATGGATGTGTAATTAATTCTTTTTTACGCTTCTGCCACTCTGTTAAAATAATCTTTCTGCCATCGTTATTGATCAACACCGCCCCATTTTCCTTTTGAGTAAAATTCTTCTTTGTTATCATCTTTTTATTTATTAAAGACAATACAAAACGATCGGCAAAAACTGGACGAAGTTCTTCCATCATATCTAATGCAAGTGAAACTCTCCCAGGTCTTTCTGTATGCATATATCCAACACAAGGATCTAATCCAACACTCTCTAAGGCAGATACATACATATTAGATAACAAAGTATACACAAATGATAACATCGCATTCACCTCATCAAGTGGAGGTCTTTTGTTTCTCCCCTGAAATGTAAAGTCTTTTTTTTGCTGTAAAATTAATTCATCAAATACACAAAAATAATCACTTGCCGCTTTTCCTTCAAATCCACGCAATTCATCTTTGGCATTGCAATTTCTGACATAAGCAAGATGCTTGTGTAACCTGTCAGCTACATTGCCAACACGTTCAGCATCAATCTGCATACTATGATCTCTAACAGCTCTCTTTAATATCCATTTAGCATTATAAATCTTACCTATAATATTATTTTTTGCTATTTCAAGACTTTTGCTATCATTTTTACTACTGTCATACTGCTGTTCTCTCAGAAAAACATTTCCACGCACTTTTCCGCTAATTCTTGCAAGAAATTTACCCTGTGGCGAAATATAGACTAAAGAAATATTTCGATCCACACATGCTCCCATTAAAGCAGGACTAGTTCCACGATATCCAAAAGAAACAATTCCTTCCAAATTATGAAGTGGCAACCGTCCTATTTCTTTATTATCATCATAAATTACGATGTTCTCACCATCTAAAGCCAGATAACTATTTTCAGATGTTACATATAATGTGTTCAGTAATTTTCTCATTCATCTTCCTCCTGAAGCATTCGCTTCACATAGGTACCTACAGAAACAGTTTTACTCAGTTTGGGCAAACAAATTTCTTTTAAAGAACACGAACTACAACTTTTACTTGTTTTTACCTTGGGTGTATAATGCCGGCTAAAATAATGATGCATTTCCTGAAACATGTCTCTTACTTCTAGTCGTAGCTCATCAGTAATGTGTATAATCTCTCGCCTCTTAGTCTCTCCATAGAATAATGCACCTTCTTTAACTTTTGTCGAAAACATTTCTTCCAAACACATTGCTTGAGCAGCTAACTGCAATTGGTCTTTTTCATCAGTTTTTGGCTTTCCTTTTTTATATTCAACCGGATAGATAGAATATAAGCCTCGATGTCCATGCAATCTGACACCATCTTCACATCTGCGAAATTCAACCACATCACACTCACCAGTTATACCCATTTCCTTGGATACCACTGGTAAAGCACGAACAATAATTGTGTCTTTTCTCTTCTCTGTGAGATATGGATCATGCGCCTTTTTATGCATTAATTCCCCTATTACAGTATGTACATTTTCTTCCCATTGCTGTTCAACATGAATCAATGCCCATTGCCTTCTACAAAATTTAAAGTGCTGAATTCCTGATATAAAAAGATAATCTTCTTCAGAATATTCCATTAATTCATCCTTCTCACTTCTACTGAATCAGGAATTTCTTGCTGACAAACAGTTACATCATAATCCTGATACTTTCTTGGATACTCGACTGTATCTTTCTTTTTCACCTTTACCGCATCAAACAACTTATAAGCAGGGCAATCTCCAAGTTCTTTGCTATGCTTAAATACAATCAATTCTCTAACTGCCATATTGCCTCTTGCTGCAGAGTGATCTACCTCAAACATATTAAGAATTGCTTCCCAAAGTAACTCAAGATCATCCTCAGTAAAACCAGTCACCTTTCTAGCCAAATTTGCAGAAATATATCCTTCTGCACGATACAAGCCATAAGGAACAATCATCTTTCTTCCCATTTCAGTTGACTTGTTCTCTGCATCCTTTTCTGTAGTAATAGCTACTCTGGTAATGGTCACCTCCTGACTAATAATTGGATCAATACTTCTGGCAAATCCAATTTGTACCGGGCCTCTAACCTGACCACAGTTAAGAGCAGCCTTCACAAAAGTAGTCATAACAGCACCAAAAGTACGAATATCATAAAAATTCTGACACATATAATCCTTTAACTTGGTATCTATGAAAGGATCGTTTTTCTTAAGAGTTTTCAGCTCATTCGTAATTTTCTTATCATCTGTTTCTGTAATACCCACGTCAGCACATGCTTCCCTGTCGCTACGATTCAGTGGAACATCTTCCTTGATGTAAATCTTATATCCCTTTGAATCCTCTTTCACAGTTTCCACATAGTTCCTGATTTTTCTTTTCAAACATACATCCGTAACCAGTCCCAGACCACTTTCGGGATCAATTCTAGGCATATTGCCAGCATCCGGGTCACCATTTGGATTACCATTTTCTACATCAAATAAAACAACAAACTCATAACGATTTTTGATTACTTCACTCATTTACTTTTCCTCCACTTTTTCATATTTTTTCTGCTGCTGGTGATAATATCCCAGCATAAACTGTCCCTGTTGTTCCAACGATAAACGTTTTGGGTATTCTGAAATTTTTCCGCATAACTCTGTAATCTTTTTCTCATAATACACTTTGATACCACCATTTTCTCTTTCCAGCTTTTTAATATGACTATTCTTCAATTTCAATAATACTGGAAATACGGTAGCCGGAGTAGTACAAGCTGAATTAAAATATCGATCTCTTATTGTTGCTTTAATTCCTGGATTAGCATCCCTTTGAATAGACTCCAACACTGAAAACAGTCTCCCCAGTATATAAGCAGTATTTGTACATTCTTCATTTAATCCCACAAAATCATCTCCTCTCAAACAATGATAGTTTTGTATTAAATATGCCTTAATAATTGCCGCCTGATTCCATTTCACATCGCCAGCTTCAGCTCTAATACGAATCAGTACATTTGTGTATAAACAAGCCGGATAACGTGTGCCTGACAAAATAGATTGCATAACTAATGCTGCCATGCTGGGTATCGGTGACTTATTATTGGATTTTTGATTTACTGTAGCATTGAGCATATCTTTTATTCCTAAATATTCCTGTTCCACCCAAATCGGCTTCACAATATTCAGCCTCCTGTAATGTGCTTTGATATTATTTAAAATATTCCCAAATGTGTTTTGATAAAAAAAGCGGACAGAAATACGAGCAGCATTAGGTGATACCGCGAGAATATTGAAGATTTGATTTGGGTCCATATCTTCTTCCTCCAAATAAACCTTTGTATCCTGCTTTAAACTATCAAACAGGTCTCTTAGCATCTTCGAGTTATCTTTCGTAGGTTTCACGGCGTTAAAAAATCCCTTTTGATATTTTTTCTTTCCATTTCCCGCCCAAAAGACCACCATGGAATCCCCCAATGAAAATGTATAATCTCTCTGCGATAATAAATAATTTAGTGCGGTAGTATAAGCAAATTCCGCATATCTTCCTACAGGAGCATTATAACTTTGTGTTTTCTCATAGGATTCAAACGATGGGGCATTGAAGGAAATTAAAGCAGCTCCACTAGATTGTGCTCCCGGAACCCCTTTGATTACCTTGTGAATTCTAGATATCTCAGTTTTCTGCCCGGTAACCATACAAATACCTTTCACCTCACTGGAAGCGACATCAAGATGATTTCTCCAGCATGTTTGGATTTCCACATCTTCCTGTACATCTTCTGCATCAAGACAAAAAATCAAGTTTGCTCCATCTGTAAGCTCTTCCCAATTATCTGCAATTGAAGGATTTTCTTTTGCTTTTTGCGGTTTCCAAGTCAAGAAGTAATTCCTAATAGCTTTAGCCACTCTTCCCTGTGCATATTTTAAAATCTCCAAGTGTAACTCTTTTGCTACCTCATAACATTCAATCACCCTCTTATCATTTCCATTTTTATCAATACCTAGGATATATTTTGCATTATCACACAGAAAGTTTGCTGCAATACCGGATGACCTTGTTACCATTTCAGGTACCCTCACCAGTGCAGGAATCCACACAGTTTTCTTTCCTCGTACTTCCTCAATTTTTCTTGACTGTATCCCTAAAACCTGTCCATCCTCCGATAAATTAATTGCATAAGACACTTTGGCATGACACCATCCTAATTCAGAAACAAGTCCCTGTTTTTCCAGATTCTCATAATATTTCACCAAGGACTGTAAAATCATCGTCTCACCTCACAATCTTTCACATCAATTACTCCATGCCTCATTACGGCTCTAAAAAACATTGGTTGAATATCTTCCAAATTACTGTAGTCCATATCATACAGCATAAAGCCAAGATCCTTTTCATCAACATCATCATACGCTGTATGAATTTTGTCGTCTTCACACAGTGCAAAATTGGCCGGAAATTCTCTACAACCAAAGTAAGGCATATGATAGCATTCACCTTTCTTTAACCTTCTTACGACAATATCCTTGAATTTTCCCGGATTATCTGAACTATTTGCTTTATCTGTCATTTCAAAATGAGCTTCAATCACATAAGCCACATCATAAAGCATCAAAGAGGCCCTCTGTACAATATCCTCCTTAGTACTAATATACAATGTTTTATTTGCACCATTATATGCCTGCAGCACATTTCTAGCCTGTATCTTACTCTTCACTTCATTTCGTCTTACACTTGTGAATTGAATTGGCTTTTGCACATAAATCTTATCAATAACCCATTTCATTCCGGGATGCCAGTAAATGCTTTCCAGAATACCTCTGGCAGCAGAGGGTGTCATTACATCATAGCTGCATCGCTCAACTTTAAACTCGGGTCTTGTAAAAAGAGCATATTCTCCCCAGACATTTACTTTAACTCCAACTCCCATTGTTTCACCTTCTTTCTATTATTATTAAATATTGTAAAATTGTTAAAATATCCCACCTCCTTTATTATTTAATAAATGCATTTATAAATTTCATTTTTTATTATCTAACATTTTCAAGACTATCCAAATAAAGCTTGTCCCAATTCCACATCTAATTTCAACCCTGTCTCATCTTGATAAATTTCGTTTCTTATCAATTTGTAAAAATCCTGTCCACCACCTTGTACAGGCTCTAATATTCCATCATAATACATCTTTTCAAACAAATTCTCACTTCTCCCGGCTGATGACCTCCGTACATTCACACAATATTGTCCCGATTTTCTCATCAAACTCTTTGTAATGCCTTTCATCTCAATCTCATTTAGAAGATCTATTGCTTCCGGTTCTTTTGGAATGAATACCATGACTGTATTTTCTTCTATCAGATTAAATTCTCTTGCTACAGTCGCGAAATTATATTCCTCATCCCTGAATTCACTCAGAATTCTCTTCTTATCCAAGCTATCCCCCTTAATATGATATAATCTAGAGAAATACTCTGTGACAACTTCCAAATTTGATATGTCTTTTCCCTCTGCCATCAAATTCTTAGTAACATCAATCTGTTGCCGTTGACTAGGTATCGATTCCTTATCCTCCCATCTAAAGATATGCACAATACTATCTTCCTTAGCTCTTTTTCCGTTTCTGTTACAACGACCTGCTGCCTGGATTATAGAATCCACTCCGGCTAATTCTCTATATACCGACATAAAATCCAAATCAACCCCCGCTTCAATTAAGCTTGTTGAAATCAGAATGCACTTTTCTCCATTTTCAATACGACTTTTTATCTCTTCAATTACTCTCTTTCGATGTAGAGGATACATACTGGTGGAAAGATGAAACACTCCTTCCCCTTTCAGTTGATCAAATAGCCCTTGTGCTCTTTTTCTAGTATTTACAATACAAAGAGCCTGCATTTCATTCTGTAGCTTCTGTGCCATATTTTCTTCCGTTATTGTTCCAATATCCTGATATTTCACACGTTCAAAATACTGAAATTGTTCATCCATCCTCGGACATAATTCTGTAGGTATAATACTTTTTGAAAAAAATTGCAGTAAAGCAGGCTGTGTTGCCGTACATAAAACAATGCTGACACCATAATTTAATAATAGTTCTTCCATCATTGCCACGCAGGGCTTTAAATAATTTCCCGGAAGCATCTGCGCTTCATCAAAAATAATCACACTATTGGCTATGTTATGTAACTTTCTACATTTTGAAGGCTTGTTAGCATACAGTGATTCAAAAAACTGAACATTGGTTGTTACTACTACAGGCTTATCCCAGTTTTCAGCAGCCAAATGCAATGGTATGAAATCCTCTGAACTTTCATAATCTACATTACAATGGTTTTCCAGAACATTATAGTTTCCCAGTATTTCTCGAAATACCTTTGCATTTTGCTCAATAATACTGGTGTATGGAATTATGTAAATAACTCGTTTCATATTGTTCTTAACAGCATGTTGTAATGCAAAGGCAAGTGATGCAATCGTCTTGCCACCTCCAGTGGGTACTGTAAGCTGATACAAACCTTTAGACAATGTTCCTTTTTTCATGCATTCTCTGAGAATTTCAGAACGTCTACCACCTATAGATTCCAAATCATAATTATCAAACCATTTTGATTTGTCTGACTTTAATCTTTCTAACAGTAATTCAATAGACTCACCAGGATCCCTATTTACCTTACCATTTTTCATGAAATCTTCAGTATTTAAGAAATCTGCATCCACGAGACAGGAATAAAGCATACGAATGAACACACTCAGTGAAAAATCAAAGTCCGTAACCTGCTTTATATCAAATGGAACTGATTTAACAACCGGTATCGTTATTTCCTTTTTATATGCACTATAATCACAAATTTTTTTCTCCAGTCGATCAATCAAAGATGATGGTAATCCCTTTCGTCCGGTGTCTGGTAATCCTGCATGATGACCAGCAATACAATAACTTATAATTGAAGATATATTTTCCCCGACTTTTGCCCCTGCTGTAGAATGGTCCACACGAACGTCCAGACCATTTTGAATTTTATCCTGAAATTCTTTAGAGTATTTACCAATGTCATGGAGCATCCCACAGCAATAACCCCAATCTCCATTTCCAAATTTAGTTGCAAAATTCTTTGCAAGCTCTGCCGTTCCTTGTAGATGTTCTTTTACAGTCTGTTTTCTTTCCTCATCGATATGTGCATAATATTCCATATTACCTCTCCATCAAATATAATTATTCATTACATTTTTAATCAATCTGTTATTCATAAATAGAACTTACAAAATAAGAACAACTAAATTTTATCCGAATCCATCGTCAAGCTCTACATAGGTCAAACATCAGCCCTAGTAACAAGTTTTTTCATCTTATCTATTCATCTATAAATAATTTTACTGCTTTAATTAGATCAATTATACTGTATGTGATGTACAAAAAATCGTCCATCATATCAATTTCACTTCATAATTATAGGGATTTCTTATTAGAGAAAATAGAAAACTAAAAAGCCTCTATCTCAGACCCGCCCCCTTTTATTATGGAAATATTATACCTTTATTTGTCATAATGTGCAATAATATACGCATATTTTGTCAAATTTTAGAAAATACACTTTCAAATACCAATAATTCAAATGCAAACACCCCCGCTTATACAAGCGAGGGTGTTTTTCAAACTATGTAATACATTTAAAACTTCACAACTTCCGGTTCATGTGTAAATGATGAGAATGTTGCTGTGGCATTCTTAAAATAAAATACCTCCGTATTACCATCATCTGCGGAATACATCTTCTGTAATGAAGGGTATGCATCCAGCATAGACTGTCTTGCTTCTCTGCGGTCATCTTCCACCAGTTCTCCTGCTACACGAAGCCATTCTCCATTCATAAAAGCACAGATCTCAACCTTCGGATTTGCATGGATCTGCTTTGATACATCTTTTACTTTTCCTGTCTGTATGTATAACTTGCCTTCAAAAATATGGGCAGTTCCAAATGGTCTGACTCTTGGCTGGTCACCCTCTACAGTTGCTAAATAATAAGTTTCTGCGTCCTTTAAAAATTTTGCTACTCGTTCCATAGCATTGTCCTCCTGTTTATAAGCTTTTTAATAGCTTACGCCTCATACACCGGCTCAAAATCCTCTACCCCATGTCCACATATCGGGCAGGTGAAATCTGCCGGCAGCTCGCTTCCTTCATATACATAATTACAGATACGGCAGCGCCAGCCTACGATCTTTTTGTCCTGGGCTTTCGGTTCTGCTTTTGGTTTTACCTTTGTCTGATAATCCGCATAAGTCAGCGGTGCATTTTCATTGATCAGCTTGGCATCTACGACTTCTGCGATAAATAACGTATGTGTGCCGAGGTCACGCTGTTCTACCACTTTTCCGCTGATCACGGCACAGGCATTCCATCCCATATACGGAATGTCATTGCAGTCCTTTGGCATTTGCAGATCTGCGAATTTGTCCACATCTCTGCCGGACTGGAACCCGAAATGTTTTATCGTTGCAAATGAGCAGGTCTGATCCAGAATACTCAAAGCGAATATCCCGCTCTCTTTCAACAAGTCACATGTATAATTCGTGTTTAATACAGATATCGCAACCCGAACCGGATTGCCTGCCACCTGTATACATGTATTTGTGATACAGCCATTTACCTTCTCCCCTGATTTGGTTGATAACATGAATACACCATAAGATAAATTATAGATTGCTTTTTTGTCCATATGCTTGTACCTCCCTATAAAGTATGATTTGTTTTTCTACATCCGTGCCAACAAATAATTTTATATTCATTATACCACAAACTGAATTAATTTATAATCCTTTTCAAGAATTATTCTCAATAATAGTTCTGAAAATATCAGGCAGCTTGATATCCCTGATTCAGGATTACTGCCTGATATTTTTTCTATCACTACTATATAATAATAAATAACCGGTAGCTGCTATCTTCTACTTCCCGCATTTCTCCACGCATGGAGCACTTGTATCAAATGCTGAGTTAAATGCATAGAAGTTCTTTGTATCCATCTTGTCGCGGACAATGCCAAGGCTTTCACCGAAGCGCTGGAAATGTGCGACCTCACGTTCGCGAAGGAATTTGATCGGCTCATATACATCCGGATAGTCCTTGCAGAGACGCAGGATATTGTCATAAGTCGACCGGGCTTTCTGCTCTGCTGCCATATCTTCGAAAAGATCCGTGATCGGATCACCCTTACTCTGGAATTCGCAGGCGTTAAATGGAATGCCGCCTGCTGCCTGCGGCCAGATTCCTAAGGTGTGATCGATATAATATTTGTCAAATCCCGATGCCTTAATCTCCTCGATCGATAACCGGCAGGTAAGCTGGTAAATGATCGTGGCAACGATCTCCAGATGTCCCAGCTCCTCTGTACCGATATCGGTAAGAATCGCTTTCACCTTATTGTCCGGCATTGCATAACGCTGGGACAGGTATCGCATAGATGCACCCATTTCACCATCCGGTCCGCCGTATTGTGAGATTATTGCCTGCGCAAGCTGTGCATTTGTCTCTTTGATATTTACCGGAAACTGTAATCTTTTTTCATAGATCCACATTTAACAACCACACTCCCTTTCCCATGGCCAAGGTTTGTCAACCCAGTCAAAATAATTGTCATCATTTACCTGATATCGGTTCAATGGACCATAGGCGGTCGTGTATTCGCGGACTGCCTGCTGCCGCATTGCTTTATAATTGCTGTATGCTGCCAGTGCCTTTGGACATTCCGGGTGAGTGTCCAGATACAGGGAAATGTCATCCAACGCGAAGGACACTTCTGTTATAAAGGCAAAGAGCTGCTGTTTGTTCATATTATTCATTGCCTATTTCCCCCTTACACCACAAAAGATCAGATTCAGATCCGGGAACATGGTTCCTTCGCACAAACCCTTTTTCGCATCATAGAGTTCCCCAAATTCCTGACTTGGCACATACGCCATACCAATCGGATGCGGACTGAATCTGCCACAGGTCTCTACATCCTTTCTTGTTGTTTCGCAATGATCCTGTCTGGAAGGACAGCCGCCTGTGCCCTGACGGTTTCCATTGCAGGAAGAGGCATTGCGGTTATTTGCATATTGCATCATGAGATTTGGCTGAGCAGGATATCTGCCGCCATTTCTGTTGCAGTTTCTATACTGTTCCAAATGAATATACCTCCTGAATTTACATATTATTCATCTCTCTATACTTTATGGGGAAAATGTGGAAATGTGACATATTACAGAATGATTGAGACGAATACATATAAAAAGAGCAGTAAACCTGATAATTTTACTGCTCTTTTTATATGTATTAATTTAACAAATTTTCTATATTTCTTGCACCATACAATAACCGTCGTACTTCCATAACATCATCAATTACCACATAATAAATTACATAATTTCTTACATAAATCCGGTAATATGGATATTCACGTTTTTTTCTGGAATGATATGGTTCAAACGCTACCGGATTGTTTAATCTGGCTAATATTGCTGTTTCAACATCATTTATCAGTCGCATTGCCGCTTCTTCATTTTTTTAAACCTTCGAAATATAATTCACTGTATCAAGCAAATCCTGTTCAAAAAGTGGCAAATATCTTAACTTGTAGATTTTATCTTGCATCTATCACACTCCTTGCTTTGCTAAATACTTCTTCATGTGAAAGTCTTTTATCTGTCGCTTTTGCCTGTCTGTCAGCTTCATCAAGTTTCATTTCAACATTCTCTGTAAGATTAGCATACTCTTCCATACTTAAAACAACCATCGCCCCATATCCATTTTTCGTTAAATATACAGGCTTTCCACTATTCACAATTGTTTCAATTTCAGGGAACTTATTTCTAAGATCTGAAACCGGTCTAATCTGTATCATTTTTATCACTCCTTTTTGTTCGATGCTCCTTGGAGCTAATAACTTATCGTTATTTTATCTTAATTTTAATATTATTGCAATAATAAAATAGGCAAAATTTGTTTTATATAGATTTTAAACTAATAATACTATAGCATATCTTCCCCATCCCCCCGCATATATTCATTATGTAACAGCAAAATCAAAGGGGCTTCTATGATTAATCTGATCTGGGCTGCCATGATCTTAGTCGGTATTATCACCGCACTTCTGACCGGGCATATGGAAGATGTGAATGCAGGTATCATTGATGCCGGGAGTGACGCCGTTTCGCTCTGTATCACCATGCTTGGAATTGTTACGATGTGGTGTGGAATTATGAAGATTGCAGAACGCACCGGTCTGATGAAGAAATGGTCATCGAAAATGTCCCCTGTCATGAGATTCTTATTTCCGAGACTTTCCCCGGAGCATCCGGCATATGAATATATGTGTACGAACATCATTGCAAATATTGTAGGGCTTGGGTGGGCTGCAACACCGCCGGCACTAAAGGCGATGCAGGAACTGGCTAAGGACAACAAGGGAAGCAAATCTGCCAGTCGAGAAATGTGCGTCTTCCTGATCCTGAATATTTCTTCGCTGCAACTGATCCCGGTAAATATCATTGCCTATCGTGCAACCTATGGTTCTGAACATCCTACCGCCATTATCCTGCCCGGCATCATCGCAACCGTCTGCTCCACCGCCGTCGCCGTCCTGCTGGCTGTCATTATTAACAAACGAGGAAAATGAAGCGGCGAGTTCACTTAGAAATCTTTAATAAGCAGCGCAGTTGACTTTCAAAATCGACATGTCTGCTAAATAACCTGCCAAAACGAAATAAACATACACAGAATCTTAATGGAGGCTTGTCATGCTGACAACAATCTCAAACAGTATCATCCCGATGGTCATATTTGCTGTTGTGTTATACGGCTGTATTAAAAAGACGAATGTCTATGAAGATTTTATTGACGGAGCATTTGACGGAATGAAGATCGTAGTCGAATTAGTTCCAACATTGATCGGCCTATTTGTGGCTGTACGAATCCTGAATGATTCCGGCGCCCTTGGCCTGATCACAACCGCTCTGAAGCCGATTGCTTCTCTCATACATACCCCGGATTGTGTGATCCCCGTCATTATAACGAAGCTGTTCTCCTCCGGGTCTGCCACCAGTCTGATGCTAAATATCTTTAACGACTATGGACCTGATTCCAGAGAAGGACTCACCGCTGCCATTATCCTTAGCTGTACGGAATCTTTATTCTATACGATGTCTGTATATCTGATGGCTGCCAAAGTCCGCAAATCCCGATATATCATCCCCTGCGCCCTGTTGTCTCTCGGTGCAGGGATCGTCGTAAGTATCCTGCTGGCAAATATGTTAGTATCCTAGGGTACCTGTTTTTCAAGTGCCCTTTTTCTTTTTTATTCTAACATCCGCATCGCTTCTTCCATCACCTGAAGCTTATAGATCGTCTGCGCCACAAGATCTTCTCTGGCATTCACATCCGACTGGATCTCCCGCCGCTTTGTATCCTGTAACTGATATCCGGTTCTGACTTCGTGAAGCTGCTCGCCTTTTGCAGCCAGCTCGCGTTCAAGCCGTTCTGCATCTGCGCGTTCTTTTCGTATTCCGTCTGCCTTATTCTGATCGATCAGTCGTGCAAATACGTAACCGATCACAAAGCAGAGCACGATCGCAAGTATTGATGTAACCAGAAAACGAACCACATCTGTACCATTCATACGCTCTGACATTTGAATGTACGCCCGTGGCATCAGAAACAATGCCATGATACAGAATATGACAAATGGCACAATGGCGGCACGGATACCGGTTCGTATCCATCTGCTTCTGTGTCTTGGTACGATCTGTGCCTGATTGTTCCGGGCAGTCAGAAGTTCCAGTTTGTTCTTCCGTTCCATCGCCCATGCCTCGTTTAAGCGTTCCAGTACATCCGGACTTTCTGCCAGTCGTTCCTTTGCCTGTTCATATGCCTGAATATCCTTTGAGGTACGGAGTTTATCCATATCATGTTTCAGATTCTCAAGCACTACCCGGATCGTTTCCTCATAAAGCCGGTCATTCAATTTGCGGCTGCTTCTGGTGTATATCTTTGATCGTTCTATAACAAGATCAACTGCCAGCTTCGCCCCATCCTCCCGAATCGGAGAGTCGGCATCCAGTTTATCAAGCAATCGTCCAAATGCATTTCCCCGGTTTGCTTTTCTGTATTCATCATAATTCTCACGCTGATACACTTCTCCGCTCAGCGCGGCAATCCGGTAAGTGGCCAGTGCCTCCTGCAAATGAAAGGTCTTCTCACATTTTTCCGGTCGTACCAGGTAGATCGAATAAATGTTTTTTTCTCCTTCTCTTGCAATGATACGATGCAATTCATCTGCCAGTTCTTCATCTGACATATAATTACTGACCGGATAGCGGATCGTCTTATATTCTTTTTGTGATGCAGGCACAAGCCGTACCGATACCACGCCATCTGATAACTTTCCCTGCACATAGCCATGCGGTCCGGTCTCCCTGTTATTGTCCGGTTCCAATACACCCGGATAACAAATCCTGCCATTGTACATATTCTTATAGGAAGCTTCATGTCCTAATCCGATATAATCAAATCCTGCTTTCCGGATCGTCGGATAATCGATCGGTATCGCGCCATGATTTCCGGCATGAGCCAGCAGGATATTTGTCATCTCATCATCCGCCGGTGTCAGTTCATCTAAAACTGCCATCTGCGCTCCGGCACTATAATAGCCGGCACAATAAAGTACCGCATTTTTTTTCGGAAACCGAATAACATCGATCATGGCAGTTGCGTTTTCATGCTTTACTCCATATATTGCAGAGCCTGCCGGAACCGGATTCCGATACTCGCTGCAGCCGGCCACATAAATATTTGACCGGAAAGAATAGTTTGCAAGCACCCCATCTGATTTCATGTAATCATGATCTCCCTGACAATAAATGACCGCCGTCTTATCAAGCGGCAGAAATATCTCATCAATCCACGCAAGATCTTCTTCTGTTGCCGGATGGTCAAAGAGATCCCCTGTGATAAATACAAAATCAGCCTGTAATTTTCCTGCATCAGAAACAACCTGTTTCAAGGTCGTTATCCTGTCCTTTTCACCGGTCTGTCCGAACAGTAATTTGTCTGATTTTCGTCCGATATTCACATCACTGATATGGATAAACTGAATTGCTCCCATCGAGATCTCCCGTCTTCTCACTTCATTTTCCTGTCAAATGTATATTTTTCGCTTTATTTTCTAAAGTTTATGAATATTTTTCCATAATTTTATTAAGTTTGACTTCTTATATACTATCATACCATATTTTTATGCCGGATACATCCTGTTTTTCGATACGGCTGATTGACTTTTGAAAAATGCTCTCGTATAATAATGAGTGTTTTTTTAATGAGAGCGTATGTCTATGCGTTTTTAGAATATATCAGGAGGAAATTATTATGCCTATTAAGTACGTGTTTGTCACAGGCGGTGTCGTATCCGGTCTTGGTAAAGGTATCACTGCTGCCTCCCTTGGTCGTCTGCTCAAAATGAGAGGCTACAAGGTTACCAGCCAGAAATTCGATCCATACATCAACATGGATCCGGGTACTATGAACCCGATCCAGCATGGTGAAGTATTCGTAACCGATGATGGTGCGGAGACTGATCTGGATCTTGGTCATTATGAGCGTTTTATCGATGAAAGTCTGAATAAGAATTCGAATGTTACGACCGGTAAGATCTACTGGAGTATCTTACAGAAAGAACGCCACGGCGACTTCGGCGGACACACCGTACAGGTAGTTCCACATATAACAAATGAAATCAAAGAGCGCTTCTATCGGAATCCGGATGCAAAGGATACCGAGGTTGCGATCATCGAAATTGGCGGTACAGTCGGTGATATCGAGAGCCAGCCTTTTTTAGAGGCGATCCGTCAGTTCACACATGATGTCGGACATGAGAATTGCATTATGATCCACGTTACTCTGATTCCTTATCTGAAAGCTTCCGGTGAATTAAAGACAAAGCCAACGCAGGCGAGTGTTAAGAACCTGCAGGGAATGGGTATCCAGCCGGATATTCTGGTCTGCCGTTCTGATTACCCGCTGGATCAGGGCTTAAAGGATAAGATCGCACTATTCTGTAATGTACCTAGCCAGAATGTCATCCAGAATCTGGATGTTGATGTATTATATGAAGTTCCTCTCGCTATGGAGAAAGAGCATCTCGCTGATGTTGTATGCAAATGCTTACATATGGATTGTCCTGCTCCGGAACCACATGCATGGAAGGAATGGAATGATATGATCACTGCCTGGAAGAATCCGGAAAAAAAGGTTCGTGTTGCTCTCGTCGGCAAATATGTCTCACTGCATGATGCATACATTTCCGTTGTTGAATCCTTAAAGCATGCTGGTGTTGCAAACGATGCCGAGGTCGAGATCAAATGGGTAGATTCCGAACTTGTAACTCCTGAAAATGTGGAAGAAACACTGGGTGACGTCGATGGAATCCTTGTTCCGGGCGGTTTTGGTGACAGAGGTATCGAAGGCATGATCACAGCGATCCGGTATGCAAGAGAGAAAAAGGTTCCTTACCTTGGTCTGTGTCTCGGTATGCAGCTCACGATCGTTGAATTTGCAAGACATGTCCTTGGTTATGCAGATGCCCACAGCTCAGAATTCAATCCGAACTCTTTCCATCAGGTTATTCATATCATGCCGAATCAGCATGATGTAACAGACCTCGGTGGAACCTTAAGACTTGGTTCTTACCCATGTGTACTCAGCAAAGATTCCAAATCCTATGAGCTCTATGGCACAGAATACATCCACGAGCGTCACAGACATAGATATGAAGTCAACAATGACTACCGTAAGGCTTTAACAGATAATGGTATGGAACTGGTTGGTCTCTCTCCTGACGGTCATATCGTTGAGATGATCGAGATTCCGGATCATCCTTGGTTCATCGGAACTCAGGCACATCCGGAATTCAAGTCCAGACCAAATAAAGCACATCCGCTTTTCAAAGGCTTTGTTGCTGCGGCACTCGCCCACGAAGAGCAGTAGTTTATGCGAACACTTTACAACTGGTGTGTTTGCATAAATCTATGAAAAAAAGAAGATCGTCTTACCTATTATTACGCAAGTCGTTTGCACTCTATTTCAACGCAACGGTACTAAGCTCCTCGCCTTTGGCGACTCACTAAGAACCGGCGTTGAAACAGGCTTGCTTCATAATAGTAAGACGGTCTTCTCTTTTTATTCAAATTCTCAATATGAAAACACACCAGTTATAAAGTATTCGCTTTCGAATCATCTTGATTTATTCATAGATCTATAGTTTGAAACGCTCTCGTCACAAGCAACAAATTAAAAATACCATATAAAAGAAATGAAACATCTATATTTTATGTAGCAGACCTATTCGAACGTCGGTTCTTAGTGAACTGCCATAGGCAGTGAGGTTAGAACCGCTGCGTGAGAATAGAACGAAAGTGTTCTGCGTAATAAAGATATAGATGTCTCATTCTTATATGGTATTTTTATTTATACATCATCATGGCTTCAGTGCACGGGTTGCGTTGATGATCGCGAGGAAGGCAACACCGACATCGGCGAATACCGCTGCCCACATATTTGCAAAACCAAGGGCACCGAGTACCATAACAATGATCTTGACTGCAAGTGCAAACACAATGTTCTGCTGTACGATACGAACCGTCTTTCTGGCAATTGCATATGCTACGGCAATCTTGCCCGGATCATCATCGATCAAAACAATGTCTGCTGCTTCAATCGCAGCATCCTGACCCATAGCTCCCATTGCGATACCGACATCGGCACGCATTAAAACAGGCGCATCATTGATTCCGTCACCGGTGAAGATCAATGTACTGTCTTCATCCTTCTCGCGGAGAAGCTGTTCTACTTTATCTACCTTATCACCCGGCATCAGCTCTGCACATACAGTATCAATGCCAAGCTCTTTTGCTACGCTGTCAGCAACCTCTTTCTTATCACCGGTCAGCATAACAACATTATCAATTCCACATTTCTTGATTGATGCGATCGCATCCTTAACGCCATCCTTGATCTCATCAGCGATCGTGATACATCCCTTATATGCACCATTTTCCGCTACGAAAAGGACTGTTCCAACCTTGGATGGCTGTTTTGCTCCTGCCATGGATATCTTTCTGGAATCCAGAAGCTTCTTATTTCCGACTAACACTTCTTTTCCATCTTTTAAGACCTTGATACCCATTCCGGAGATTTCCTCATATCCATCGAGACGGTCGATCTGTACCGTTCCCTTATATGCAGCCTTGATCGATGCTGCGATCGGATGGTTGGAGTAATATTCGCCATATGCTGCAAGCTCCAGAAGATCATCCTCACTGATTCCATTTGCACATGTCTCTACAACCTTGAATACACCCTTTGTCAGAGTTCCGGTCTTATCAAATACGGCAATCTTTGCTTTACCCAGAAGTTCCAGATAGTTACTTCCTTTTACAAGGATACCTGCCTTGGATGCTCCGCCGATTCCACTGAAGAAACTAAGTGGAATGGAGATGACCAATGCACATGGACAGGATACTACCAGAAAGATCAATGCACGGTGGAACCATTTACCAAATTCACCTACAAAGATCGGTGGAATGATCGCTACTGCAAGTGCAAGGAAACATACGATCGGTGTATAGTATTTTGCAAATCTGGTAATGAACTGCTCGTACTGTGCTTTTCTCGTACTTGCATTTTCCACCAGTTCCAAAATCTTCGATACGGTCGAATCGTCAAATTCCTTTGATACCTTGACACGGATCACACCGTTCTGGTTAATCACACCACTTAACACTTCGTCACCAACAGACAGCTTTCTAGGTACGGATTCACCGGTAAGTGCTGCTGTATCTACAAATGTTTCACCTTCGATAACAGTACCATCGAGAGGAACTTTTTCACCCGGCTGCACGATGATGATATCACCGATCGCAACCGTCTCCGGTTCTACCTGAACGATCTGTCCATCTTTTTCAATATTTGCATATTCCGGCATAATGTTCATCAAATCTGTGATACTGGCTCTTGATCTGTTGACTGCATATTTCTGGAACCATTCTCCGACCTGGTAGAACAGCATAACGGCTGCCGCCTCGCCAAATTCTCCGGTTCCGTATGCGCCTACAGTTGCAACTGCCATCAGGAAGTTTTCGTCAAATACATGACCCTTGCTGATATTTTTGATCGCCTTTAAAAGGACATCATATCCTGCCATCAGATATGGTACTGCGAACATCCCAGCCTTTACAACTGTATCCCACACTCCATTCAAATGGATGAGCTTCTCTGCAATCTCGCATGCGATAAATACCACCAGTGCAACGATGATTCGAATTAACATCTTTTTCTGCTTCTTACTCATAATCCATCACCTTTTTTCTGCTATCTGCGATAATTTTCTTATTTTATCTTCTCTTTCAGCTTATGTAAATCTGTAACGTCTTAATGTTCAGATCTGCATTATTTCTAATATTCGATCGTAGCTTCCTCATCAATGCTCTTGATGATCTTTTCTGCCTGCTTTAAGATCTCGTCTAATTTATCTTCGTCTGCATCTAATGTAAGTTTCTGTGCCATGAAGCTGATAGATGCGCTGTTAACTCCCGGTAACTTGCTGATCTGCTCCTCCATCTTTGCTGCACAATTTGCGCAATCTACATCACTTAAATTATATCTCTTCTTCATAATATCCACCTTTAACCTTTCTTATTATTCAAATATATGCTCAAGTCCCATTCGCATGATCACTGCTACATGGTCATCGGCAAGCTCATAAAACATATTCTTTCCGGCTCTGCGGTTCTTGATCAGCTTCGCCTGTTTTAACACTCTTAATTGATGAGAAATGGCAGATGCATTCATTCCAAGCTCTTCTGCGATGTCACCAACACTTTTTTCATGATCCAGCAGTGTGTATAAGATCTGGATTCTGGTAGAATCGCCAAATACTTTAAACAACTCGGCCAGATCATACAGATTCTCTTCGTCCGGCATCATCTCATTAATCTCAGCGGTGATCTCAGCAATATCGTTCTCTTTGCATTCACATGCTTCCCTGCTGTCCGTATTCATTCTGTTCCTCCTCTCGTTGCTTTTATTGAACATTTGAATATCTGTTCATATGTTGTTTTTAATATAACATTATGTTTGTACCCTGTCAACTGATTTTTATATTTGCTTCAAATAAATTTTTGTCGCCAGATTCATTATGTTATATTTTTTCATTTTATACCTTCATCCTGTGTATACATTTTCCCTTATAATGGCAGTATATTTTTTTCATGTTCGCACAAACTAGAGATATGGAACCATTAATTTTGCGACGCCTTGCCAAAAACTAATGTCCAAATAATTAGAAATCAGAGAGGAATGCCATGAAAGTATTTAATGTTATTTGTCTTACTCTTGTGATCGTTGGGGCGATCGTTTGGGGTATCATCGGAATCTTTAATTTTAATCTTGTAGATGCTTTATTCGGAACCGGCTCCGCCTTTTCCAGAATCATCTACACACTCGTTGGTATCGCCGGACTGTACCTGATCTCCTTCTACGGTCTGATCTGCAACGAGGACTAGCCGAACACGCAAAAAATCCCCCTTATGGTTGTGTGCCCTCTTCATATGCTGGTTCTTCCACTAACAAAGACCTGCTGCGTTTTCTGTATGTTGCACATGCCTGATCCGTAAATACTCCCGTGCCAACTCGCCTTCGGCTCAGACAGGCACCCGTATTTACTGGCAATGTGCACCATACAACGAAAGCCTCGCATATGTCATATTTTAGTGGAAGAACCAGCATACAAAGAGGGATTTACGATCCACAATGGGAGATTTTTTCTGCTATTGATATTTCCACTATGATAAACTCGCGAATGTTTTTCATAGTGAAAACACCAACACTCGAAACTGGATAAATCCCTGTATATCGAATGGTGTATTTTTCTGTTTATCTTTTTATTACTCATTTACATATAGCAACAAAACGCCCACCAAACAAATCTGATCTGGTACCTGCTCTATTATAATATGACATTAGCGAGGATTTCTTGATGAATTGCACATTGTCAGCGAATGCGGGTGCTTGTCTGAGTCCGAAGGACGAGTTAGCACAAGAGCATGAGCGGATAAGACATGTGCAATGAATAGAGACCGCAGCAAGTCATTTATAATAGGGTAGGTATCAGATCAGATTCATTTGGTAGGCGTTTTTCTATAGTTAAAATAAAAATTCTTCGACAACGCAGCGGATCAGGCAGTAGAGGATGACCACGATCATAAGCGGGGTAAGCAGTCGAAGCTTTTTGCCATTTTCATCGTACCGGTTAAAAGGTTCGGTGAATACAGCGGCGAAGCTCTCCTTTCTGCCATTTATAACTGCAAGCAGATAAATAATTCCTGCCGATATTACAGTGCCAACCAGTGCCATAGGTATATATGCCCGGATGGTGCTGAGCAGCATCGTCTGTGTTACTTCTGTATTTTCTGCCTGATCTTTTAACGCCGGAATGATATTTGCAATATGCTTTATAACAACAGAAAAACCATTGATCAGAAAATGCATGATCATTGTTGGAATAATGCTTCCGGTTGCTTCTACAACAAATCCAAAGATCAGACCGATCACAACCGCATATGCCATCTGATTAAAATTCATATGCATCAGTCCAAATAAAAAGCCTGACATCAATATGGCCTTTAATCTGCCGGCTTCATGAAAGCTTCCGAACATGACACCACGATACGCCAGTTCTTCTATCACACACGGCAAAAATGCCATGAAAAAAAGCGAAGTCCCAAGTGTATTATGATCAACCAGTGCTGAAGCTGCATTGCTGATCTCATTTCGCACAAATAACATTGAGATTGCATTTAACAATGTAATAAGCGGCTCCATAAACAGAACCAGTGGTGGAAGCAGCAGGAGTGTCAACGGATGAAATCTCCGAAACCAGATGATATCCTTTACATGCTTTCTCATGATGAACAGATATAACACTGTTGGTACAAATATCAGACTCTGACTGAATAATATGTTTTGTTTTATCGTGATGCCGGAAAACAGATCTGTAAATAACGCCAGCACCGTTACGACCTCGTAAACTGCGATCAATGCTGTAAACAAACATTCAGCTCCAAAAATTTTCTTTCTTGTCTCCATATACCCTCTTATAATAATGTGGCAGATATCATTCATACATCTGCCACACCATCATTTTAAAATCTTTATTTATACAACTGCTACTGCTTCGATCTCAATCAGTACGTCTTTTGGAAGTCTTGCAACTTCTACACAGGAACGTGCAGGGAAATCTTTGTTGAAATATTCTTTGTAAATATCGTTGATAATTGAGAACTGGTTCATATCCTTAATAAATACTGTAGTCTTTACAACCTTGTCACAGGATGAACCGGATGCCTCGATCAGATTCTTCAGATTTGAGATTGCCTGTTTTGCCTGAACTGTGATATCTCCTTCTACTAACTGATTCGTTGCAGGATCGATCGGAACCATTCCTGACGTAAATAAAAATCCGTTAGCAACGATTGCCTGTGAATATGGTCCGATTGCCTGTGGTGCTTTCTCTGTGCTGATTATCTTCTTATCCATTTTTATATCCTCCTGAAATTTAATGCCTACATCTCCATAATGATCTTTCTTGCCAGACTCTCCGGTATGGCTTTTGCATACTGGTCACCATCAAATACCTCGATTGCGCCGATTCCATGCTGTAAAACGAAACGCAAATGTCCGTCTCTGACCTTCTTATCGGTATACAGCTTCTTAACCAGAGCGTCACGGTCAATATAATCCGGAATCTCCGTTGGAAGATCTGCCTGCTTCAACATGGCAACCATAGCTGCTTCATCCTCTGCTGTACAGTAGCCAAAATGTTCTGCCATCTTCACCTCTGCAACCAGACCGATCGCAACGGCCTCTCCATGCAACAGCTTATAATCACTGACTGTCTCGATGGCTCTTCCAACCGTATGTCCAAGGTTCAAAACCTCACGCAAACCGCTTTCCCGCTCGTCCTTCATAACGACCTGATATTTGATCTCGCAGTTCTTCTCCGCGATATGTCTGCATACCTCGTCCTTTACTGCAAGCACATCTTTGATATGCTCTGACAGATAATCGAAGAATTCCCTGTCTGCAAGGCAAGCATGCTTGATCGTCTCTGCAAGACCTGAAGATAACTGTCGCTGTGGAAGTGTCTTCCATGTTGCGATATCCAGATATACCTTTTGCGGCTGATTAAACAGTCCGATCAGATTGGTTGCAAGCGGTGTATCGACCGCTGTCTTTCCTCCCACAGATGCATCCGCTGCCGCAAGTAATGTCGTTGCATAATTGATAAATGGAATTCCTCTGCCGTAGGTTCCGGCTACAAATCCTGCAAGGTCTGTCACCACGCCACCGCCAACGGCGATAATGCAGCAATCTCTCCGATATCCCTTTGCAAGCATGGTATCTTCTACATACTCCTTTGTCGCTCTGGTCTTGCTCAGTTCTCCTGCCGGAAAACTTATAAGATCTGTCTTGTATCCTGCTTCTTCAAGCATCTTATAAATCTTGTCCGCATACAGCTCTTTTACATTGCTGTCTGTAACTACTACAAATTTGGATATTTTTCCAACCAGACCGGCTTTCAGATCATCGATCAGCTTCTGTTCCAGCTCATATCCGATCTCGATCTCATAGCTGTCGTCTACTACTTTTTTTAATTCAACCTTGAAATTACTCATCTTCATCCTTTCATTTCCTGGTACTTTTCAGCCATATAACACGCATAGCTGTCTTTTTGTTTCTCCTGAACATTCCTGCTCATTTACGAATACATTATTTGATGATAATGTTTTTCTCTGTGATCCGGATCTTACCCTCTTTTAACAGATGTCCAACCGCACGCTTAAATGCATTCTTGCTGAGTCCGAACTCTTTCTCGATCACTTCTTTATCTGCCTTGTCATTAAATGGTAAGGTTCCTCCATAGCTTTCGATGATATTGTATACCATCTCGCTGTCATTGTTGATCTGTTCACGGATCGGCTTCTGTAAACTCAGATTGAGTTTGCCGTCTTCTCTGACATTTGCCACACGGGCTTCTACTGTCTCACCCACATTGATCCGGGAATGGATCTCCTTCATCGGAATCAGGGCTGAATAACGATTATCAACCGCAACAAATGCTCCCAGATTCTGATTAAATTCAAATACCGTTCCACTTACGGAATCCCCTGCCTTATATGGGGACTGTGTCTCCAGATAGGCATATACCTTCATGCTGACGCACAAACGCTTGGAACGATCCTCATACATCCGGACCAGATACGACTGACCTTCCCTTACCTTGCTTGTCTGCTCCTTAAAAGGAAGCAGGATATCTTTTTCCAGTCCCCAGTCCATAAATGCACCGATGCCTGTCACATTGACACATTTTAATACTGCAAGTTCTCCCATCGTTATGATCGGATGATTTGTTGTTGCGATCAGACGATCTGCGGAATCACGATAGATAAATACATCTAATTGATCTCCCATTCTTGTTCCCGCAGGTACCTGTTTCTTCGGAAGCAGGACTTCCTCGTCGTCGTATTTTTTCTCGGCAAGGTAAATGCCGAAATCTTTCTCTTTTACAACCTCTAAATGGTTCCATTCGCCAATCTTGATCATGCTGTCTGTCTCCCCGTTCTCTTTGTTTTAAATTCTACTATACATCTGGTCTGATCTTCTTCATCTGCAAATACAAACTGTATCAGATCATCTCTTTCTGCTTTCTTTATTACGATACATTCATCTTTTACAAACTGCCGCTTATACTCGCTTCTGATCTGACAGATCATGTCATCCGAATCGATATATTCCAACGCCAGCGCAATATATGCTTCATTATTCATGTGGTTATTCGAATCAATTTGATAAGGCAGAACAACCCTTCTGTCTGTCTCTTCCATGTCCTCGATCAGCCTGATCTTTCTCGGAGCATATTCCATCGGAAGCTTTTCTGCAAGAGGATATGCTGCTCCTACTTCAGGCTCAATTCTTACAGGACGAAGCGTATCAGTATCAATATAACTCCACTGGGAAGCTGCCTGTACAATATTCGCTCCATTCTCATCCCGAATAACTATATTACGATATCCCATGGAACCTTTAAAATCATATGCCCAGGTTCCAACCCTGATCTTCTCCTGTAATACCGGATACCGCTCCACATCGATCTGCCATGAGATCAGAAACCATGCCCGGTTATGGTTCTTCAGATATTCAATTCCAATTCCTGCCTGTTCTGAATCGAAGATCGCACAATCCTGAAAGTAATTTGCTATCGTTGCCGCATTTGCTTCCGGCCTTCCATGCGTTTCGCTGTATCTTACGATCGCATCAAAACTGTACATATGTATTCTCCATTTCCTATTATAATGTCATCTCCACAAGTGCTCCCATTATACAACAGCCAGACTATTATTTCTACCTGGATTTTCTATTTCCATTGATTTTTATTCTCAAATTTTTCATGTTCATTGCGTACAAATAACTTTTTGTAATTTTTTTAAAAAAGTGCTTGCTTTTTTCAAACTGTTGTAATATAATATCATCTGTTGACAGCAATGGGCTATCGCCAAATGGTAAGGCACTGGACTCTGACTCCAGCATTTTCAAGGTTCGAATC